>Ga0207693_10000783_pt1 | contig 28458 bp, 29 predicted proteins | sample LARL81metaG_FD_184347 | JGI IMG/M metagenome (GOLD analysis project Ga0207693, IMG submission 184347) | Corn, switchgrass and miscanthus rhizosphere microbial communities from Kellogg Biological Station, Michigan, USA - LAR L8-1 metaG... | ecosystem: Host-associated > Plants > Roots >... | reverse complement strand
GATGGCCAGATAGTCCCAAACTACGACGCCACCCTGCATCCGTTCCAGGAGGGGGATGTCGTCACCGGCCACGTCGTCCGAATCGACAACGACGAGGTGCTGGTCGACATCGGTTACAAGTCAGAGGGCGTCATCCCCTCCACAGAGCTTTCGATCCGCAAGTCCGTCGACCCGAGCGACGAGGTTTCGCTCGGCGAGGAGGTCGACGCACTGGTCCTCACCAAGGAGGACCAGGACGGACGACTGATCCTTTCCAAGAAGCGCGCACGCTTCGAGAAGGCCTGGCGCAAGATCGAGGCCGCCGCAGAGTCCGGCGAGCCCGTCGCGGGCTCCGTGATCGAGGTCGTCAAGGGCGGCCTGATCATCGACCTTGGGGTCCGTGGCTTCCTGCCCGCGTCGCTGGTCGACATCCGTCGCGTGCCAAACCTCGACGAGTACATGGGCCAGACGATCGAGTGCAAGGTCATCGAGCTCAACCGGTCGCGCAACAACGTCGTCCTGTCCCGCCGCGCGGTGCTCGAGGAGCAGCGCAAGGAGGACCGTGAGCGCATCCTTGATCGGCTCCAGCCCGGCCAGGTGGTCGAGGGCACGATCTCGAACATCGTTGACTTCGGCGCGTTCGTCGATCTAGACGGGATCGACGGCCTGATCCACATCTCCGAGCTCTCGTGGTCACACGTGAACCACCCGAGCGAGATCCTGAGCATCGGCGACACCGTCAGCGTCAAGGTGCTGGACATCGACCGCGACCGCCAGCGGATCTCGCTGGGTCTCAAGCAGACCCAGGAGGACCCGTGGCAGCGCGTCGTCGACACCTACAACATCGGCGACGAGCTCGAGGGCACCGTCACGAAGGTCGTCACGTTCGGCGCGTTCGTGGAGATCCTCGACGGGGTCGAGGGGCTCGTGCACATCTCAGAGCTCGCTCAGCACCACGTCGAGAACCCCCGCGAGATCATCCAGCCCGGCGATCCAGTGCGGGTCAAGATCCTCGAGATCGACTCCGAGCGGCGTCGTCTGTCGCTGTCGATCAAGCGGGTTGAGGGGCAGGTGCTGCCGGTCCGGCCGATCGTGCCACCCGAGGGCGACGCGGCCGACCTCGACAACGTGCCCGAGCTCGGACTGTCCGAGGACGTGTTCGCGGGCGCCGACGAGCCCGCCGTCGCAGTCGACGAGCCCGAGGTCGAGACGATCGAGCCGGAAGCCGTCGCGCCGGAGGCCGTCGAGCCAGAGGCCGCCGTCGCGCCAGAGGCCGCCGTCGAGCCAGAGGCCGCCGTCGCGCCGGAGGCCGTCGCGCCGGAGGCCGTCGAGCCAGAGGCCGTCGAGCCAGAGGCCGTCGAGCCAGAGGCCGGCGCCGACGCAGAGGCCGAGGCGCCGCCCGAAGCCTGACGCGTCCCGCGAGTGATCCCCTTCATCGGGCTCACGGGCGGCATCGGCGCCGGCAAGTCGACCGCGCTCGAGGCGCTGGAGCGCCTCGGCGCAGCGACGCTCTCGACCGATCGCGTGGTCCACGACCTGTATGAGGACGATGAGGTGAAGGCGGCCGTCACCGAGCGGTTTGGGCCCTCCGTGGTGCGCGACGGTGCCGTCGACCGCGCGGCGCTGGCGCGGGTTGCGTTCGCGACGCTCGACGATCGGGGGTGGCTCGAGCAGATGCTATGGCCGCGCGTGAGCGAGCGAATCGTCGATTGGCGGCACGGGCTCGAGCAGGCGTCGCCGCCGCCGCGAGCCGCCGTCGTCGAGGTGCCGCTGCTGTTTGAGTCCGGTATGGAGAGCGTGTTCGACGCGACGATCGTCGTCGTGGCCGACGAGGACGTCAGGACCCAGCGCGCCGGCGCCCGGGGTCATGAAGCGCTCGCTGAGCGGTCCGCACGCCAACTTTCCCAGCAGGAAAAAGCGGAGCGAGCGACATATGTGGTCTCCAATGAAGATTCGATCGACACCCTGGAGTCGAAGTTGTCGACCGTTCTTGACATGCTGCGCTCCTGAAGCCGTAGCCGGTGAGGAGGACGCAGCAGTGAGGATGCTCGAGTAGTGGCGCCGATCGCCACGAGCGGAGCGGCCCGTCGAGGCGGTGGACGAGCGTCCGCGCGGCGCCGCGCGGTTGCGCGCCGGCGCCGCAGGGTGGTCGCGGTCGTCGCCCTCGCGGCGACGGCGTTCGTGGTGATCCTCACGGCGCCCTTGTTTCGCAAGGCGGTCACCGAGTTCAACCTGCCGCTCACCAACGCGGACGTGATCCGTCAGCAGGCTGCCGAGAAACACCTCGATCCCGCGCTGGTCGCAGGCGTCATCTACGCCGAGACCAAGTTCGACCCGCGGCCCTCGTCGGCAGGGGCCCAGGGTCTGATGCAGATCCTGCCCCAGACGGCAGAGTTCCTGGCCCATAAGTCGGGCGCCACGACGTTCACGGTCGCCGACCTCGGCACGCCGCAGGTCAACATCGCCTACGGCAGCTATTACCTGCGCTATCTGCTCGATCACTACAACGGCAAGACCGTGCTGGCGCTCGCCGCGTACAACGGCGGCATCGGAAACGTGGACCAATGGGTCGCAGATGCCAGGCAACACGATCGCCAGATGACGATCAAGGCGATCCCGTTCCCCGAGACCCGCGCCTACGTGCAACGCGTACTGCACGCACAGCGCCAGTACCGGCACACCTACGCCAGCCAGCTCGGCTACCGCTAGCTCACTCAGTAGGCGCGGCGGGAACGTCCAGCGTGCTCGATTGCCGCGATCACCGCGGCGACCTCGGGCGCATCGGCGACGTCGAGCGTAGCCGTCGTCACCCGGATCCCGGGCCCCGATGCGAACCGGAACAGCTCGCCGGCGCTCACCAGCCAACCTTCGTCGAGCAGCGCGCGAGCGACAGGCGCCTCTTCGCGCAGCGGGACCCACACGTTCAGCCCCGACCGCCCGTGGGCCGGCACGCCATGATCCGCCAGCGCACCGATCAGCGCGTCGCGCCGGGCCGCGTAAACATGGCGCGCATGGGTCACGACCTCGTCGAACCCGGCGTCGAGAAGCAGCTCTGCGGCCGTCGCTTGCAGGATGTGGCTGACCCAGCGCGGACCCAGCGCCTGTCGGCCTTCGACGCGGGCGATCGTCGTCGCGTCGCCGGCGACCAGGGCGACCCGCAGGTCGGGGTGGAGGATCTTCGACAGGGCCCGGATCACGGCCCACCGCGGCCACGAGCTGTCGGCGAGACTCCGGAACGGCGATCCCGCAACCACGCTCGCGTGGTCGTCCTCCACGATCAGAACGTCGGCATGGGCGGCCAGCAGCGCCCGGAGCTCGCCCGCGCGCTGTTCGTCGACGGCGGCGCCGAGCGGGTTCTGGGCGCGCGGCACGGTAACGACCGCCTGCGCCCCGCGGTGCAGCGCCGCCGCGAACAGGTCCGGGATCAGCCCGGAGTCGTCGACGGCGACGGGGATCGGCACGAGGCCCAACGCCAGCAGGACGTCGCGGATCGGCGGATAGCAGGGGTCCTCGACGATCGCGCGGTCCCCCGGTCGCAGATGCGCGCCAAGCACGCGCTCGACGCCGTCCATCGCGCCCGATACGACCGCCAGCGCGTCCGATCTGACGCCGTCGGCCTCGAACCCGGTGCGGGCCGCGTCGAGCAGGTCCGGATCGGCAGCCTCGAGCCTCGACACCCGGAGCTTGGCGTCGAGGTCGATGCGCGCAAGCGCCGCCGCGATCGGCGGAAGCAGCGCCGGATCGGCGAGTCCGATGCTGAGATCCGCGCGCGCGGGTGCGGGGGGAGGGGAGCCTCCCGGGCCGGGGGCACGAAGCGCTGGCCGCGGCGCCACCCTGGTGCCGCGGCGACCCGCGCCGACCACGAACCCGCGCTCGCGCAGCATCCTGTAGGCGGAGTTGACGGTCGCGGGGCTCGTGCCGAGCGCGGCCGCCAGGCCACGAACGGTCGGCAGCGCGTCCCCCGAGACGAGCGCGCCCTCCCGGATCGCGGACTCCGCGCTCGCGGCGATCTCGCGTGCCTTCGCCCCGCGGATTCCGTGATATTGTTCTACTGCAACGATGACTACGTACTATAACAAAACTGAGCGAACAAAGGTCCGGCGCCGCTCCGGGCGCGGCAACTACAGGCGATCGACGATCCACGCGATCCTCGACGAGGGGATCGTCGGGCACGTCGGCGTGGTCGGCGACGGCGGGCAGCCGTTCGTGATTCCAGTCCTGTACGCGCGTGACGGCGATCGCGTGTACCTCCACGGCTCCCCACTCAGCCGGCTGCTCAGCACGCTCGCCGAGGGCGTGCCGATGTGCCTCACGGTCACGTTGATGGACGGACTGGTGCTTGCGCGCTCCGCCTTTCACCACTCGATGAACTACCGCTCTGTCGTGATCCTCGGTGAGGGAGAGAAGATCGAGGACCCGGAGCGCAAGGACCGGGCGCTGCGCGCGCTCGTCGAGCACATCGTTCCCGGACGCTCCGACGACGCTCGCGGCCCCAGCCGCAAGGAGCTCAAAGCGACCGAGGTGATCGAGCTCGAGATCGACGAGGCCTCGGCGAAGATCCGCACCGGGCCGCCGGGCGACGCCAGCGCGGACATGGACCTGCCGGTGTGGGCGGGCGTGGTCCCGATCACGACGAGCTTCGGCGAGCCGGTAGCAGACGTCGCCTGCTCGATGCCGGCGCCGGAGTACGTTCGGGCGTACGCGCGGCCCGCCTGACCCGGCGCTCGCGGTCAGATCCTGACCTCGATCCCCGCTACGCTCAGTGGTGTCTTCCGATGCCGACGTTCGAGCTAGATGCCGCCTATCGCCCGACCGCCGACCAGCCGGCGGCGATCGAGTCGTTGGCGGAGGGAATCAACGCCAACGAGCGCTATCTGACCCTGCTCGGCGCCACGGGGACGGGCAAGACGATGACGATGGCGGCGACGATCGAGGCCGTCCAGAAGCCGGCGCTAATCATCGCCCACAACAAAACGCTCGCGGCCCAGCTGTGCAACGAGTTCCGCACCTACTTCCCGCGCAACTCGGTCGAGTACTTCGTCTCCTACTACGACTACTACCAGCCCGAGGCGTACGTCCCGAGCAAGGACCTGTACATCGAGAAGGACTCGGCGATCAACCAGGAGATCGACCGCCTGCGCCACTCCGCCACGGCGGCGCTGTTCGCGCGGCGAGACGTCGTGATCGTGGCCAGCGTGTCGTGCATCTTCGGCCTCGGTTCGCCGGAGGTGTACGACGAGAACCTGCAGACGCTGCGGGTCGGCGAGTACATCGACCGCGACGCGCTGCTGCGAAAGCTCGTCTCGATCCAGTACACCCGTAACGACACCGCGCTGTCGCGGGGGACGTTCCGGGTCCGGGGCGAGACGCTCGAGGTGTTCCCGGCATACGCCGAGACGGCCTACCGGATCGTGCTGTTCGGCGACGAGGTTGAGCACCTGCAGCACTTCGACCCGCTGACCGGCGAGGTGCTCGAGGACGGCCTCGAGCACGTCGGGATCTGGCCGGCGTCGCACTACAACGTGCGCGAGGGCATGATCGAGGACGCGGTCGCCGAAATCGGCCGCGAGCTCAACGAGCGCTGCACCGAGCTCGAGGCCCAGGGCAAGCTGCTCGAATCACACCGGCTGCGCCAGCGCACCCAGTACGACATGGAGATGCTCCGCGAGCTCGGGTTCTGCTCGGGGATCGAGAACTACTCGCGGATCCTCGACGGGCGCAACGCCGGCGACCGGCCGTACTGCCTGCTGGACTACTTCCCCGACGACTTCGTTTGCTTCATCGACGAGTCCCACCAGACCGTCCCGCAGATCGGCGGCATGTACGAGGGCGACCGCTCGCGCAAGCAGACGCTGGTCGACTACGGATTTCGCCTGCCGAGCGCGCTTGACAACCGGCCGCAGACCTTCCAGGAGTTCCTCTCGATCACGCCGCAGATGGTGTTCGTGTCCGCGACGCCTGGGGACTACGAGCGCCGGCACTCGCCGCGGATCGTCGAGCAGATCGTCCGTCCGACGGGGATCGTCGACCCCGATGTCGAGGTGCGCGAGACGCGCAACCAGATCGACGATTTGATGAACGAGATCCGCCAGCGCGTGGACCGCGACGAGCGCACGCTGGTGACGACGCTGACCAAGAAGATGTCCGAGGACCTCACCGACTACCTGCTCGAGATGGGCTTCCGCGTGCGCTACCTGCACTCCGAGATCGACACGCTCGAGCGGATCCAGATCATCCGTGAGCTGCGGCTCGGCGAGTTCGACATCCTCGTCGGCGTCAACCTGCTGCGCGAGGGCCTGGACCTTCCGGAGGTGTCGCTGGTGGCGATCCTCGATGCGGACAAGGAGGGGTTCCTGCGCGGCGAGACCTCGCTGATCCAGACGATCGGGCGCGCAGCCCGAAACGTCGAAGGCAAGGTGGTGATGTACGCCGACAAGGAGACGGCGGCGATGAAGGCCGCGCTGGGAGAGACCGACCGGCGCCGAGCGATCCAGCGCGCATACAACGAGGAGCACGGGATCACGCCGGAGACGATCGTCAAGGGGATCTCCGATATCGCGGAGTTCCTGCAGTCCGAGTCCAAGGTGCCGCGCTCGCGGCGCCGTAGGCGCCAGGTCGACGGGATGGAGCCGGCCGAGATCGAGAAGACGATCGTCGAGCTCGAGGAGGAGATGCTCGTTGCGGCCGAGGAGCTGCGGTTCGAGTACGCCGCCAAGCTGCGCGACGAGATCCGCGATCTCAAGCGCCAGCTCGATCAGGCTGTCGCCGAGGGTCGCGCTCCCATCGGCTAGCCTCCGCGACGCAATCGTGATCGGAGGGAGCTCGAGTGGCGCTTGATCGACAGAGCATCGAGAAGAAGGACTTTCCAGTCGGGCGCCGCGGCTACGAGCCCGCCGCCGTCGATGCGCACCTGACCGCGATCTCCGACGAGGTCGAGGAGCTCAAGCGGTCCGCGCGCAAGCGCACAGAGTCGCTTGCCAGCGGCGCAAGCGAGCAGGTGCGAGCGATCATCGATGCCGCCGAGAACAGCGCCGCGGAGATCCACCGCCAGGCCGAGGACGACGCCCGCGAGGTCCGGGCCGATGCAAACAGCGCGGCGAAGGCCACGCGCGATCGCGCGAGCAGCGAGGCGCGCGAGTACATCGACAAGGTCAGCGCCGCTACCAACGCCCTGCTGGCGCGGATCGACGCGATGGAGAACGAGCTGGGCTCCGTGTTTGAGTCGCTGAAGGCCGGCGCCGGCCGGATCGACGCCGACCTGCGCGAGCTGGACGGAACTCTCGGAGACGTCCGCGCAGCGGTCGCGCCCGCGCGCTTCGAGGCCGAGCCGGCTGCGCCTGCCGCCGTCCAGGCCGCGGCGGCGGACGAGGGAATCGATCCCGAGGTGCATGACGCGGCCGACCTGTATGGCGTCGACGCCGGTGAGCTGGCGGCGGCGACCGCCGCTGCCGACGCCGCAGCGCCGCCCGGCACCGGCTCGGGCCCGAGCGTCGCCGAGCCGAGCGCCGCCGCACCGCCGACCACCGGCGCGCCGGTGCACCGCGAGCCGGCCGGCGGCGCCGGAGAGGACGTCGAGGGGGCGCGCCTGATCGCGCTCAACATGGCCCTGGACGGCACCTCCCGTGAGGAGACCGATCGCTATCTGGCGGCGAACTTCAACCTCTCGGACCGCGCGGCGCTGCTCGACGAGGTCTACGAGAGCGTGAGCGGCTGACGACCGCCCGTCGCACCGCGCATTTCCCGGATCGAGCGGGGTTTGGCCGATGGGAACGTCTGTTCGATCAACTAGACTGATTTATGTGAACGAACTGATCGTCTCAGGGGCCCGGGAGCACAATCTCAAGGACATCACGGTCGCGATCCCGAGGGGCTCGCTGACGGTCATCACCGGCCTGTCGGGGTCGGGAAAATCGTCGCTGGCGTTCGACACGATCTACGCCGAGGGACAGCGCCGTTACGTCGAATCGCTGTCGGCGTACGCGCGGCAGTTCCTGGGGCAGATGGACAAGCCCGACGTGGACTCGATCGAGGGGCTGTCACCGGCGATCTCGATCGATCAGAAGACGACCTCGCGCAACCCGCGCTCGACGGTCGGGACAGTCACCGAGATCTACGACTACCTGAGGCTGTTGTGGGCGCGGATCGGCCACCCCCACTGCCACGTCTGCGGGCGTCCGATCAGTGGCCAGTCGGCCGAGCAGATCATCGACCAGGTGATGGAGCTCGAGGAGGGCACCCGGTTCATGGTGCTCGCGCCGATCGTCCGGGGCCGCAAGGGCGAGTACGGCAAGCAGCTCGACGAGCTGCGAGCGGAGGGGTTCGGGCGCGTCAAGGTCGACGGCGAGCTGCGCAGGCTCGACGAAGACATCACGCTCGACAAGAAGTACAAGCACGACATCGCCGTGGTCATCGACCGGCTGGTGATGAAGGGCGAGCTGCGCAAGCGGCTGGCGGACTCGATCGAGACCGCGGTGGCGCTGGCCGACGGCCTGGTCGAGATCGAGCTCGTTGACTCCAACACGATCCAGACCTACTCGGAGAAGTTCGCGTGTCCCGTGCATGGGCCGAGCCTCGTCGAGCTCGAGCCGCGGATCTTCAGCTTCAACTCGCCGCACGGGGCGTGCCCGCGATGCACCGGCCTCGGATCCCAGATGGAGATCGACCCCGAGCTGGTCGTCCCGGATCCGACGCTGTCGATCGCCGAGGGCGCGCTGGCGCCGTGGACGGCGAGCGCGTCGGACTACTACGACCAGTTGACGCAGGCGATCGCCGAGCGCTACGAGATCGACCTGGAGGTGGCGTGGGACGAACTGCCGGCCGAATGCCACGAGTTCTTCCTGTACGGCACCAACGGGCAGCGCCTACAGGTCTCCTACCGCAACCGGTTCGGCCGCCGCCGCTCGTATTCGACGACGTTCGAAGGGATCGTGCCCAACCTGGAGCGGCGCTACCGCGAGACCGACTCCGACTGGGCGCGCGAGAAGATCGAGGAGTACATGACGCTGCGGCCGTGTCCGGAGTGCAAGGGCGCGCGGCTGCGGCCCGAGTCGCGCGCGGTGCTGATCGGCGATACCGCAATCCATCACTTCACGGCGCTGTCGGCGCGCCGGGCGCTCAGCTGGGTGCGCGAGCTCGAGCTGTCCGAACACGACCGGCGGATCGCGCGGCTGGTGCTGCGCGAGATCGAGGAGCGGCTGCAGTTCCTCGAGAACGTCGGCGTCGGGTACCTGTCGATGGAGCGCGCCGCGGCGACGCTGTCGGGCGGGGAGGCCCAGCGGATCCGGCTGGCGACGCAGATCGGCTCGTCGCTGGTTGGGGTGCTGTATATCCTCGACGAGCCGTCGATCGGGCTGCACCAGCGCGACAACGAGAAGCTGATCGCGACGCTCGAGCGGTTGCGCGACCTCGGCAACACGGTGCTCGTCGTCGAGCACGACGAGGGCACGATGCGCGCGGCAGACCATCTCGTGGACATGGGGCCGGCGGCCGGCGAGCACGGTGGATACGTGGTCGCGCAGGGAACGGCGGCCGAGGTCGAGAAGGTGCCGGAGTCGCTGACCGGGCAGTTCCTCGCGGGTACGCGTGTGATCGAGACGCCGCGTAAGCGGCGCAAGCCGAGTGGCTACGTCACGATCGAGGGCGCCTCCCAGCACAACCTGAAGAACATCGACGTCAAGGTGCCGCTCGGAGTGCTGACGTGCGTGACCGGGGTGTCGGGCTCGGGCAAGTCGACGCTCGTCAACGAGGTCTTGCTCAAGGCGGTCGCCAACCGCCTGCACCGCACCCGCCAGCGGGCGGGCGTGCACCGCAGAATCGAGGGCCTCGACCAGCTCGACAAGATCATCTCCGTCGACCAGTCGCCGATCGGCCGCACGCCGCGGTCAAACCCGGCGACGTACATCGGCCTGTTCGACCAGATCCGCGAGCTGTTCTCGAAGACGCAGGAGGCGCGCGCGCGGGGTTACAAGCCCGGGCGGTTTTCGTTCAACGTCAAGGGAGGACGTTGCGAGGTGTGCCGCGGCGACGGCCAGATCAAGATCGAGATGCACTTCCTGCCCGATGTGTACGTGCCGTGCGAGCAGTGCAACGGCAAGCGCTACAACCGCGAGACGCTCGAGGTGCGCTTCAAGGGCAAGACGATCGCCGACGTGCTCGAGATGCCGATCGAGGAGGCGTTGGAGTTCTTCCAGCACATCCCGAAGATCCGCCGTCGCGTGGAGGCGCTCAACGACGTCGGGCTCGGATACATGCGGCTGGGCCAGCCGGCGACGACGCTGTCAGGCGGCGAGGCGCAGCGCGTCAAGCTGGCCGCTGAGCTTTCGAAGGTGGCCACCGGCCGGACGCTGTACATCCTCGACGAGCCGACGACGGGGCTTCACTTCGCGGACATTCAGCGGCTGCTCGAGGTGCTTGAGCGGCTGGTCGACGCCGGCAACTCGGTTGTCGTGATCGAGCACAACCTCGATGTGATCAAGGTCGCCGACCGGCTCATCGACCTCGGACCGGAGGGCGGCGAGGAGGGCGGCCGCGTGATCGCCACCGGCACGCCCGAGCAGGTGGCCAGGGCCAAGGGCTCCCATACCGGCGGATTCCTTGCCGATGTGCTGCCGGCGCCGGACGCCAAGGCGCCCAAGCAGGCACCGCGCCGAGCCGCTCCGCGCCGGCGCGCCGCGGCAGGCGCCCGCTGAGGGTGGTCAGGACCCGAGCGGGGTGGACACCGACACCGATCTCGCTCGCCTGAAGCTGTGGGCGCAGAAGTGGCGCTGGTATGAGCGCAACTCGCTGCCGTGGAACCGCGCCCGGATTCACTGGGAGTTCGCGCGCCGCGAGGCGTTCGTGCGCTGGCCCGTGCACGGCAACGTGCTCGAGACCCTGCTCGACGGCCGTCTCGAGATCGGGGCGCACACAGTGCTCGAGCCCGACGTCTGGCTGACTGCGCCGGGAGCGGCGCGGATCCGGATCGGCGGCGGAACTTTCCTGAACATCGGGGTGATGGTGGCGGCGCTGGAGCTCGTCGAGATCGGCGACCACTGCATGTTCGCCAACGGCTGCTTCATCAGCGACGGCTCGCACCGGTTCGACGATCCTCACAAGCCGGTCCCATGGCAGGGCTTCACGACCAAGGGCCCAACCCGCATCGGCGACAACGTCTGGTGCGGCACCCACGCCGTGATCACCAGCGGGGTCACGGTCGGCGAGCGATCGGTGATCGGCGCCAATTCGGTGGTCACGGCGGACATTCCGCCGTTCTCGATCGCCGCAGGCGCGCCGGCCCGCGTCCTGCGCACGATCGATTATCCGTAGGCGGACCGCGCCGCCGGCGTTCTCCTAGTTGCTCGGCACTCCAGTTGCCGGTGGTGCCGGCTGGGCTGTCGTGTAGGGGGTGATCGGGCTGCTGGGGTCCGGCGTGGTGGTCAGAGGCGTCCCGATCAGCACGATCTTTCCATTCTTGATGTGCCCGATCTGGGTGCCGCTGAAGCCGCCGTGGTCGGTGGTCGAGTAGCGGTAGGGGACCAGTCCGGGGCCCGTCCATTTCGCTCCCTGCTGCTGGATCGCGTTGACGACGTCCTGGCGGGTGAGGTTCTTGCCCGCGGCCTGGAGGGCCTGGACGAGCGTGTAGGCGTTGGCCATCCCGTATTCGACGTTGCCGTCAAACGGCGCCTGCTTGTCGTACTGGTCGTGGATCTTCATGAACAGCTGGATCCAGGGGTTCGACGTGTCGGCGGTCGACGGGAGATAACCGTCGGTGATCGCCCCCTCGATCAGTGCCGTGCCTGACGCCTTGCCCTTGGAGATCGACTTCAGCAGGCCGGCGACGGTTATGGGGTCGATCCCGACGTTCGAGACAACGAGCTGGGGCTTGTAACCGAGCGTGAAGCTGGTCAGCTCGGCGATCGCGGTGTAGATCGGCACGGTGAACTGCACGAGCACCTTGGCCTTGGAGGCCTTGATCGCGGTGACCTGCGGCGCGAGCGTGGTCGTCCCCGACTGATACGCCTGCTTGGAGACGATCTGGCTTGCGGGCAGCTCGGCCTGGATCCCGGCGAGGCCGCCTTGGCCGAAGTCGTCGTCCTGGTAGAGGACCGCGACCTTCTGGCCGGCGAAGTGCTGCTTGATGTACTGGCCGAGGATCTTGCCCTCGATCGTGTAGTTGGGCTGCCACCCGAACGTGTACGGCTGCTTGGTCCCGTCGTCCCAGCACGCGCAGCCCGAGGCCACGAACAGGTCCGGGACCTTGGACGCGTTCAGATACGACACGACCTTGGTGTGCGTCGGCGTCCCCAAGCCTTCGAAGATGCCGAACACGTGGTCCTGCAGCACCAGCTGATGGACGACGTTGACGGTGTTGGTGGGGTTGTACGCGTCGTCCTTGTAGGTCAGGTGGATCTTGCGGCCATTGACGCCGCCGTGCGCGTTGACGTAGTCAAAGAATGCCTGTGACGCCGGCGCGATCTCCGAGTACCCCGGCGCGGCTGGACCCGTCAGCGGCTGATGGGACCCGAACGTGATCGACGTCGCGGTCACTCCCGGAGCCGACGATCCACTCGATCCCGACGAGCCCCCGGACCCAGACGACGACGAACCACACGCGACCACAATGAATCCGGCCGCCACCACCGTCACTGCCAAGACGATCCATCTCAGCTTTGGAATACGCACTTCACTCCTCCCAGCGATTGATTACACCGCAGTGGTGTGCCCCGTTCGGGGCAGTTGTCCCCCAAAGCCAATCTGTACAACGGTTCACGGGCATTTCGATACGTTTGAACCTGAACGTTTCAAATACTATGGTTCGAGCGCGGGAGGCGCGCCAAGGCGACCAGAGAGGAACACGACCGAGGCCGCGGGGTGCCGCACCGGTCCGTCGTGGGAAGTGGCTACCACAGCTAAGAGGGGCAGACCCGCCAGTGCGTCCCGCGACGACGTGCTGCAGGCGGTGGCCGAGCAGTACATCAACGGCCGGCGCGTTGACGTGACGGTTGTGGCGCGCCGCCTCGGCGTAAGCCGCGCAACGATCTACCGCTGGTTCGGGTCGCGCGAGGGGCTGATCGGCGAGGTTGTGGCAATCGAGCTCGAGCGGCTGATTGCGGCGAAGCGCCAAGCGGTGACTCGCCGGGGCGCCGTTGGCCTGATCGAGGTGCTCGACGCAACCAACCGCAGCCTCGCCAAATCGACCGCGCTGCGGCGGCTGCTCGAGCAGGAGCCGACCGTCGCGATGCGACTGCTGACGGCCAGCGACGGCATCGTCCAGCCGCGAGCTGTGGCGTGCGTCGAGGAGCTGATCCGGGCCGAGGCAGCGGCGGGGACGTTCGAGCCGCTCGCTGAGCCGGGCGCCCTCGCCTACGCGATCGTGCGGCTGGCCGAAGCGTTTCTCTACAACGACGCGGCGATCGGGATTCGCGGCGACCATCGGAGGCTACGCGACGTCCAGGCCGCGTTGCTGGGGGTGCCTGCCGGCGCGGCGTGACCACATGCCGCGCAGCCAGTTGCCGATCGCGATCACCCCGCCCTGGATGCCCGACGGCCAGGCGAGCATCGCGACGATCAGGACGATCCCGTAGATCGCCAGCGGCATGTTGTGTGACACCTGGTTTGAGAGCGAGAACGAGTTGGCGAGATCGTTGGTCCAGTTGGGCAGCAGCGTCAGCAAGGCCGCTCCCCAGACTGCGCCGGTCAGCGAGCCGAGGCCGCCGAGCACGACGCCAGTCAGCAACGCCAGCGACAGCTGAAGCGGGAACGCTCCCGGCTGGGCGAGCTGTAGCACCACCGTCAGCAGGCCGCCGCCGAGCCCGGCGCACGCGGCGCTCAGCGTGAACGCCCCAGTCTGGATGCGCCCCACGTGCAGCCCGCTGAGCGACGCGGCGATCTCGTCGTCGCGGACGGCCCGCAGCGATCGCCCGATCCCGCTGTGGATCACGTTGTAGAGCACGAACAGCACGACCAAGGCCCCGGCGCACGCGATCCATGCCTCCCAGCGCTCGAGCGGGAAGTTCGCGCCCAGCGACGCGGGCGGGACCGACGGATTGATCGACAGGCCGTTCTCCCCGCCGAACGTCTTGGGGAACTTGTCGGCGAGCGCCGGCAGGCCGACCGCGAAGGCGAGCGTCGCGCCGGCGAGATACGGCCCGCGCAACCGGCTCGCCGCGGCGCCGACCGGGATCCCGACGAGGCCCGTGACGACCGCCGAGGCGACCAGCGCCGGGATCACCGCCCAGCCCTCGTTGCCGATCAGCAACGCGACCGTGTAGGCGCCGATCGCCATCAGCGCGCCGTGGCCGAGCGAGATCTGTCCGCTGAGCCCCGCAAGCACGGTAAGCCCCGCCAGCGCGGCAAAGTAGTACGCGCCGGTCGCCAGCTGGAGGTCGTTGTAGGCGCTGATCTGGAGACTGATGATCCACAGCGCGAGCCCCGCGAGCGCGACGATCAGCAGCGATCGCAGGATCGTGTGCGCGGCGAACACGCCACGGACTCGGTTCAAGCTCATACGCGCCGCTCCCGCGTCGTCGAGAACAGCCCGCTCGGCCGGATCATCAGGACGAGGAAGAGGATCACCAGCGCCGCCAGCGGGACGAGCGCCGACCCTTCATAACCCGACACGTACGACAGCGCAAGCCCCAGGATCAGCCCGCCGATCACGGCGCCCGGAGGGCTGTCGAGGCCGCCCAGCACCGCCGCCACGAAGCCGGAGATCAGGATCGGGTCGAAGCTGTTGGGCCCGAGGAACGTCGACGGCGCGACGAGCACGCCCGCCAGCGACCCAACCAGCGACGCCAGCGCCCAGCCCAGCGTGAACATCCGACCCACGCGGACGCCCAGCAGCTTCGCCACCTCGGGCGCGAACGCCGACGCGCGCATCTGCAGGCCGAGCGTCGTGGCCCGGAAGAACAGCGCCAGGCCTGCCGCCACCGCGATCACGATCAGCACGATGAACGTGTCGTTGGGCGTGAACAGCAGCGTCGTGCCGCCGACCGTGTAGCCGCGCAGCGAGAACGCCGCGGGGAACGAGCGCGGCGTGTTGCCCCAGATCATCCCGGCGATCGCCACTAGCAGCGTGTATAGGCCGAGCGTCAGGATCACCGGGTTCAGCGGCGGCGCGTTCTCGACGGGGCGGATCAGGACGCGCTCGACGATCGCCCCGAACACGAGCCCCGACAGCAGTGCGACGATGAACCCGACGATGTAGGAGCCGCTGCTGTTGATCACCGCCGAAGCGATGAACGTGGTGATCATCAGCATCGCGCCCTGGGCGAAGTTCACGATTCGCGTGGCGCGCCAGATCAGCACCAGGGCGAGCGCCACGGCCGCGTAGATCGCGCCGGAGGAAATGCCATTGAGCGTGAGGTCGATGAACTTGGTCACTAGTGCTTCCCGCCGCAGATTCCATCCCATTCGAGCCGCCCCTGGCGGCGTCGTGCTTCGTCCTCGTCGGCTTGCGCAGCGCTGCTGCGCGGCGCCTCCTGCGTCCTCGCCCGCCACCCGCCAGTGACGGCTCTCGGTGGGATGGGATCTACGACGAGAATCACTGGTGTCTTCCGCTCACTCAGAACCCCAGGTAGGCGTGTCGCAGGCCTTCGTCGGCGGCGAGTCGCTTGGCGTCCTCCTCGACGACTACCCGCCCGAGGTTCAGGACCACGCCGCGATCGGACACCGATAGCGCGCTACGCGCGTTCTGCTCGACGAGCAGCACGGCCAACCCGAGCGTCTCGGCGAGCCCGCGGATACGTTCCATGATCTGGGCGACCAGCAGCGGCGCTAGACCGAGCGAAGGCTCGTCGAGCAGCAGCACGGTTGGACGGCCGACCAGCGCTCTGCCGATCGACAGCATCTGCCGCTCACCCCCCGACAGCCCGGAGGCCGCCTGCGTCCGGCGCTCCTCCAGGCGCGGGAACAGGTCGTAGATCTCCCGCAGCGGTGCCGCCTTCTTGCCGCGCCACAGCCCGCCGAGCCGGAGGTTCTCCTCGACGGTGAGCTCTGCGATCACGCCGCGACCCTCGGGCACGTGCGCGAGCCCTCGGCGGACGATGTCCTCGACCGGGCGTCCGTTGATCCGCTTGCCGTTCAGCGTCACCGACCCGCCGCTCGCGGGCACCAGCCCGGTGATCGTGCGCAGCAGCGACGTCTTGCCGGCGCCGTTGGCGCCGAGCACCGCGGTCACGGACCCCTCGGAGACTCCGAGCGTCACATTGTCGACCGCGCGAACCGCCCCGTAGTCGGTCGTCAGTTCCTCAACCGCCAGCATCGGTCGTCCCCGCAGCGGCCACGTTCTCCTCGCCCGCATCGCGTCCCAGATATGCCTCGAGCACGCGCGGGTTCTCCCGGATGGCGGCCGGCGCGCCCGCGGCGATGACGCGGCCGAAGTCCAGCACCACGACCCTGTCGCAGACCGACATCACCAGGTCCATGTGATGCTCGACCACCATCACCGCGATCGACTTCCCGAGCGACTGGATCAGCTGTCCGAGCTCGGACATCTCTTCGGCCGACAGGCCGCCGGCGGGCTCGTCGAGCAGCAGGAGCTCGGGATCGCAGGCGAGCGCGCGGGCCAGCGCCACGCGCTTCTGGACCGCAAACGGGAGCGTCCCGGGAAGGCGGTCCTCGATCCCGGTGCAGTCAAGCCTTTCGAGCGACGCACGGGCCCGTTTGCGCAAGGCGCGCTCGTCGCGATCCGATGTCCAGATGCCCAGCAGCGCGCCGCCGTAGCGAGCACGCCGGAACCGGTCGGCGCCCGTCATCACGTTCTCGAGCACGGTGAGTTTCGAGAACAGACCGACCCCCTGCAGCGTCCGCGAGATCCCCAGCGACGACAACCGGTGCGGCGACATCCCGTTGAGCGACCTGTCACGCCAGCTGATCGTCCCGGAGTTGGGCACGACGAAGCCGCAGATCACGTTGAACAGCGTCGTCTTCCCGGCCCCGTTGGGGCCGATGACGCCGACTACCTCGCCGCCGGCTGCCTCAACCGAGACGTCCTCGAGGGCTTTGATCCCGCCGAAGGAAACTGTGACCTCGCGCACCGCAAGGCCAGCTCCAGCATGAACCTCCCTCGAGTCCACGCCGGGCAAGCTACATCAGCGGCGCCGGAAGTGGCAAATCGAGACACGCGGGCCTACGAGTTCTTAATGACGATGCCCTCGAGAATGTTGGCGACGCGTTCGGTTGAGTCGATTGCCGCCTCGAGGCGCTCGAAAACGTCCTTCCAGCGGATCACGACCATCGGGTCGATCCCGCCGTCGAACAGCGATGCCACCGCCTCCCTGGTGATCCGGTCGCCCTCGTTCTCCAGGCGGTTGACCTCGACCGTGTACTCGGAGATAGCCCTGAAGCCGCGTAGCCTGGGGATCGCCTCTGACAGCTGCCGGCAGGCGGCCTTGAGCACCTGCGCCAGCTTGATCGCCTGATCCATCGGCGCCTCGATCTTGTAGAGGCCCAGGTAATCGGCGACTTCCTCGGTGTAATCGACCACGTCGTCAAGCGCCGAGGCCAGGGCGAGGATGTCCTCGCGGTCGATCGGGGTGACGAACGTGTGGTTGAGGCGATCGATGATGTCGTGGGTGATCCGGTCGCCCTCGTGCTCGCAGTTGAGGATGTCCCGCGCCAGGTGCGCGTTGTCTGGGTAATCGGCGAGCAGCCGATCGAGCAGATCGGCGGCCGTGAAGATGTTGCGCCCTGCTTCCTCGAACAGATCGAAGTAGACCCGGTCCCGAGGTGCGAAAACTTGGGCGAGCCGCGGCATCACGCCATGGTAATGACCGCGGCCCGCCTCGGTGCGGCTGGCTTGCGAACTACTGAAAGTCCCGGTCCAGCGCCGCCTTGAACTCGGCGAGCTCGGGCTCGTCGATCGAATAGGTGTGCTCGGGAGCTGGGAACGCACCCGACCGGACCTCTTCGGCGTACTCCGCGACGCCGGCGACCATCAGCGCCTTGAGCTCGCCGTAGCGCTTGGCGAACCGCGGGGCGTGACCTTCGTAGATCCCCAGGAGGTCGTGGAACACCAGCACCTGCCCATCGGTGGCCGGGCCCGCTCCGATGCCGATCACCGGCACCTCGATGTGCTCACAGACGACCTCCGACACCGCGGCCGGAATCGCCTCGAAGACGATCGAGAAGCAGCCGGCCTCCTGCAGGGCGATGGCATCGCGCGCAACCGACAGCGCACGGTGCGCCGTCCGGCCCTGCGCCCGGTAGCCGCCGAGCGCGGTCGCGGTCTGGGGCGTCAGCCCGACGTGACCCATCACCGGGATCCCTGCGTCGACTATCGCCCGGGCGCGCTGCACGCTGGTGCCGCCCCGCTCGAGCTTGACCGCGTCGCAGCCGGCTTCCTTGACGAACCGCTGGGCGGTCGCGATCGCCTGCTCGTCGGAGGCCTCGTAGGAGCCGAATGGGAGGTCGCCGACGAGCAGCGGCGTCTTCAGCCCCCGGCGGACGGCCGAGGCGAGCATCAGCATCTCATCGGTCGAGACAGGAACGGTGGACGGGTAGCCGAGCACCGTCATCGCGCCGGAGTCGCCGACCAGCACGACGTCGACCCCGGCCGTCTGAGCGACCTCGGCCGACGGGAAGTCGTAGGCGGTGACCATCACGATCGGCTCGCCCAGGCGCTTCTTCTCGGCGAGCCTCGGCAGCGTAATCGGCACCGGATCGCCGAGATGCTGAGGTACGGGGATACGCGGAGTTGCAGACATTTCGTCTCCTTACGCGGTGGTTGGCGCTCTGAGCAGAGTCGCCACCTCGCTGTCGAGGTCGGTCTTGCACTTCAGCATCGTCCGATGCATCAGCGCCTCCCGGTGATCACTTCGTTGTCGATGAGTCGCGTGGCGCCGACCCGCGCGGCGATGACCGCCAGCGCTTCGCCGTCAAACCGCTCGAGCGGCGCCAGGGTGTCGGGGGAAACAAGCTCGAGGTACTCCAGCTCGAGCTCGGGGGAAGTCAGCTCAGCCAGCGCGTGCGCCCGGGCCGCTGCGGGGTCGCGCTCGCCTGCATCGACAGCAGCCTGGATCGCGTGCAGCGCGCGGTGAAGCGATGGCGCGCTGGATCGCTGGTCGGGTGAGAGCAGCACGTTGCGGCTGGACATCGCCAGCCCGTCTGGCTCGCGCGCCGTCGGGCAGACCTGGATCCGAACCGGGATGTTGAGATCGGCCACGAGGCGCCCGATCACGATCGCCTGCTGGGCGTCCTTCTGGCCGAAGTACGCAATGTCGGGCGAGACGATGTTCAGAAGCTTGGTGACGACGGTGGTGACGCCATCGAAATGCGCGCGTCCGCGACGCTCACCCTCCAGCGGCTCGGTCAGACCGGCGACCGAGACCGTGGTCGCAAACCCGGGCGGGTACATCTCCTCGGGCGCGGGGGCGAATACGAGATCGACGCCCGCGCCGTCTGCGAGCGCCAGGTCGCGCTGCTCGTCGCGCGGATAGGACGCGAGGTCGGCGGCGTCGTTGAACTGGGCCGGGTTGACGAACAGCGACATGACGACGACGTCGCACTGTTCCCGGGCGCGTCGTAGCAGCGACAGATGCCCCTCGTGAAGGGCACCCATCGTCGGGATCAGGCCGATGACCTGCCCGGACCGGCGTGCGTCCCTGAGCGCAGCGTGCAGGTCGGCGATCGATCGGATCGTCCTCATGCCGGCTGTGCCTCCCGGCCTCGTGCGACCGTACGGGTGCGGTCGACGAGCACGTCGAACAGCTCCAGGAGGTCGGGGGCCCGCTCGGCGATCGCGGCGCGCTGAGCGGCGACCGTCTGCTCGTCGCCGCGCGCGACGGGTCCGGTGAGCGCTCGCTCGGCCCCCAGCGCGGCCCAGTTCTCGACGGTCGCGCGGACCAGTGGGACCAGGAGCTCTCGGTTGATGCCGGCCTCCGAGGCGAGCTGCTCGGCCGCTGCCTCGAGCGTGATCAGGAAGTTGGACGCGATCGACGCCGCCGCGTGGTAGGCGAGGCGGTCGCGTTCGAGGACCTCGACCGCGCGCATTCCGAGCGCCTCCGCGAGCTCTTCGGCAACCGCCAGCGCCCGGGGAGTGCTGCCGGCGATCGCGGCGCCTGCGCCCGCGAACCGCGCGCCCTGTGCGGTCACGGTCATCAGCGGATGAAACGAAAAAGCCTCGTGTGGCGTGAGAGGTTCAAGCAGCGTGGCGCCGGAGCAGTGGCCGACCAGGGGCCCGGGGGAGATCTGAGCCGCAGCTGCCGCGATCTCGCTGTCCGGCACGCACAGCAGCACAACCTCGGCGCCATGACCGTCAAAGCCCCGTCCCAGCGGGCCGAGCAACTCGTAGCGACCGTCGCTCAGCGCCGCGGCGAGCGCGCTCCCGAGCCGGCCCCGGCCGACGATGGCCAGGCGCGTACAGGCAGGGGTGTCAGAGGCGCTTTTCCGTTCCAGTTCTCGCATTTGAGATACCGGTCGGCAATGAATGCTGATCTCGATCCGAAGTCCGCCCCGGCAAAGGTGACGGCCTCGTCAAGAATGATACCCGGACTCAAGCTCTGACACGCCTGGCGCATGTGAGATCCATCCATGACCGCCGGGGCGTTTTTTCGCGGTGAATGCGGGGACGGGGACCCGTCGCCGTCAGCGGCCGCTACTACCATCGTCAGCCGTGACGACCGTCGCTGAGCGTCGCGAACTTCTGAAGGGCGTATACGAGCAGGCGCGGGGTTGCACGCGCTGCCCGCTGCACCAGACCCGCACCAACGCGGTGTTCGGGGCCGGGAACGCCGACGCAGACTTGATGTTCATCGGCGAGGCGCCCGGGGCCAACGAGGATCGAATGGGCCTTCCGTTCGTCGGCCAGGCGGGCAAGCTGCTCGACAAGCTGCTCGCGGAGATCGGCCTCGAGCGCAAAGAGGTGTGGATCTGCAACGTGCTCAAGTGCCGGCCGCCCGACAACCGCGATCCCCAGCCCAACGAGATCGAGTCGTGCCGCGAGTACCTGCTCAGTCAGGTCGAGCTGATCGAGCCGGTCGTGATCTGCACGCTTGGCAACTTCTCCACCAAGCTGCTGCGCGCCGACACCACCGGGATCTCACGGCTGCACGGGCAGGCGGAGACACGGATCATCGGCGCTCGCGCCGTCCGGCTGTATCCGCTGTTTCACCCGGCGGCGGCGCTGTACACGCCGTCGATGCTGGAGACGCTGAGGACCGACTTCCAGCGGCTGCCCGACCTGCTGGCGCTCGGCCCGCCGGAGCAGCCCCAGGTCGTTGAGCCCTTGCCGGAGCCCGAGCTCCAGGACCCGGAGCCGGAGGCGCCGCCGGAGGCGACCGAGCCGGTGGCGGCAGCGCAGCTCGGGCTGTTCTGAGCTCGCTACTCGCTGACGCGCTCGATCAGGAACGCGACGCGGACGTGCGCGCGCCACTCGTCGAGGTTGTCCCCCCGAAGCCCGACGGAGACGACATCGACCGCCTTGATGTTGCGAAGCGTCGCCTTGGCCTCCTTGAGCGCGGCCTGCACGGCGTCGTCGGAGCTCGTGCTCGAGCTGCCGACAAGCTCGATGATCTTGACGACCGCCACGGTCCTAGGCGACGGTCTCGAGCGGCGCGGCAGCTTGCTCCGGGCGGCTGGAGACCACGGGTGGGGGAGTGGCCGGCGTATGTCTGTCGCGCCGCAGCGCCAACCCGAATGCGACGACGGCTCCGACGAGCTGCACGACGAGCACCACGGTCGCAAAGCCCTTGGGCTCGCGGGAGGCCTGCAGAAGCAGGATCGGCTCGGCCACCGCGACCACGCCCATTGCGAGCAAGAACCACGTGCGCTTGAGCGCGAGCATGTACTGCATCGCGAGATAGGTCGCGGCCAGCGCCGCGAATGCGATGCCGAGGATCAGCAGCGAGTTGGAAGCCAGCAGGCGGTTGGAGCCAAACGCCGCACGCAGCAGCGGGGTGGCGCCGAAGCCGAAGATCAGAAGCACCGGCACCGCGCAAACAGCCACGATTCCGAGGGCGACCATCAGCACGGGCCGCGTGTCTTCCCCGGCCGCGCGGCGGCGAGAGACCTCGGGAACCAGGTAGAACCCCGCGCCGATCGCTACCCAGATAAGGACCTTGGCGGCGACCGCGGTGGCGGCGTAGGAGCTCGCGAGGTCCTTGGTCCCGTTGAAGCGGTGCTTGGCGGCGATGATGTCGATGTTCTGTAGCACCGCGATGACGATCAGCCCCGCGATCGGGGCCCATGCGCGCTTGACGTGGGTCCAGAGGCCGAACACCGCCTGAGCCGGAGCGCCCTCGGGCGCTTCTCCGGCGGCGGCGCTGCGCTCCGCGTAGCGGCGCACTTGCACGGCGCAGTAGGCGCCCATGGCGATGAACGAGATCGGCGTCCCGAGGTACGCGCCGGTCACTCCGAGGCCCGCCGCGGCGAGGGCCGCGCCGGAGATCAAGCGCACGCCCTGCTCACCGACGAGGCTGAGGCCGACGCTCTTGTAGTCCCCGACTCCCTGGAGGGCGCCGCGAAGGATCGACAGCCCGAGCCACATGCAGCCGGCGGGAATCCCGATCGCGGCGGCCCACTGGTCGTGCTTGACGCCAACCGCGGCGGCGATCGGCTCGCGCAGCAGCACCGAGACGATGGTGAGCGCGGCGGTGAACACCAGCAGGCCCTTCATCCAGCGTTTGAGCGTCGCGATCAGCCCTGCCCCAACCCCGAGGTGCCCCAGCACACCTTCCCGGGCGGTCGCCACCTGCATGGCCTGGCCGGCGACCGACAGGATCAGGAAGTAGCTGATCAGGGCCGCCAGCGAGCCGTAATCGGACAGCAGCCGGGCGAACACGACGGTGGAGCCCAGCGCGATGATGTTGTTGGCGATCATCGCCAGCGCCAGCCCCGCCGCCTTGGCGGTATCGGAGCCGCGCAGGCTCGCGAGCTGCGGTTCGTAGCGCAGCCTCAGCGAGGCGATACGTCCCGGGGACGAGCGGCCGTTGGGAGCGGACATCGACTGTGACGGTACCGAACGATGCGGTGGACGGACGGGTTCGGTGAGCGGGACAGGCTCGAGGCCGAGACTACAGTTGGCCTCGAGCATGCAGCGCCAGACGACAAGCACCAGCGCGGCCGACACCGAGGCGCTCGGCGCCGAGGTCGCACAGACTCTCGCTCCCGGTGACGTGGTGCTGATCGAGGGGGAGCTGGGCGCGGGTAAGACCACATTCGTGCGTGGCGCAGCCCGCTCGCTGGGTGTCGAGACGCCGGTCACGAGCCCCACGTTCACGATTGGTCAGCGCTACCGGGGACGCGTGCCGGTGTCACATCTCGATCTGTTCAGGATCGCCGAGATGTCCGATGAGGACCCGGACCTGCTGGCGGACTATCTGGGCCCGGACACGATTGCGTTCGTGGAGTGGCCCGAGGTCGGCGAGGACGCCCTGGCCGGCCTCGGGCGAATCGCGGTCAGGGTCGTGATGGAGCACGCCGGCGGCGACCAGCGCAGCGTGCTGATCGCGGCCGCGGACGAGGTGTCATCGGCGTGACGATCGTCGCGCTGGACACGGCCACGCGCGCGACCGTCGCGGCGCTGGTGCGACCCGGCGACCCCCCGCTCGAGCTCGAGGCGCGCGACGATCCCGCTCCCGGCGACCGTCCCAGGCACGCGACGCGCGTGCTGGAGCTGGTCGCCGACGTGATGCAACGTGGCGGCGTCGGGTGGGACGGCGTCGATGTGATCGCGGTCGGGGTCGGCCCGGGGACGTTCACGGGCTTGCGCATCGGCGTGGCGAGTGCCCGCGCGCTTGCGCGCGCGCGGGGAATCCCGCTCGTTGGCGTCTCGACGCTGCAATCGCTCGCGTGCAACGCCCCGGCGGGCGTGCAGCGCGACGGCTCGGTGCTCGCCGTGCTCGATGCCCGACGCGGGGAGGTGTTCGCGGCGGGCTGGGAACTCGGCCACCAGCAGGGCCCGCCGGAGGTGTTGTCTGCACGCGCGTGCACCCCGGAGGCGCTCGGCGAGGCGGTGCAGGCAATGGGCCCAGGCACGCTGGCGATCGGAGAGGGGGCGGTAGAATTCAGGGAGGTCCTCGAGCGTGCGGGGGCGCTCATTCCGGATGACCACTCGGCGATTCACAGGGTGAGCGCGATCAACCACTGCCGGCTCGCTCTCAGCATGCGCGGAAGCTCACCCGACAAGGTCCAACCCGAGTATCTGCGTCTCCCCGACGCAGAGATCAACCGGCGGGCGCGCTCATGAGTGTCGACGGTCTGACGATTCGGCCGCTCGGCTACTCCGACCTCCCTCAGGTCATCGGGATCGAGCGCCGCGCGTTCCCGACGCCGTGGTCGCTGGGCATGTTCGTGCTCGAGCTCTCGAAGCCGTCGGGCGTGTGCCTGGCCGCTGTGCGCGACAGCCAGCTCACCGGCTACCTGATCTGCTCGCGCTACGCCGACGTCTGGCACCTGATGAACATCGCGGTCGATCCGCCGGCGCGACGCCAGGGGATCGCGGGTGCGTTGCTTGAACAGATGGTGGCGCGCGCCGGGCACGACGCGTCCTACACGCTGGAGGTGCGCCCCTCCAATGCGACCGCGATCGCGCTTTACGAGCGCTTCGGCTTTCGCTCCGCGGGGACCAGAAGGCGGTACTACCACGACACCGGCGAGGACGCGGTGATCATGTGGCGGACGGCCGAGACGGCATCGACCCCCAGCGCGTCCGGGTGATCCTTGCGCTCGAGACGAGCTGCGACGACACCTGCGCAGCCGTGATCACGCAGGACGGCGAGATCCGCGCCAACGTGATCTCCTCCCAGGGGATCCATGACCGCTACGGCGGCGTGGTCCCGGAGATCGCCTCGCGCCATCACCTCGACCTGATCGGCGCCGTCGTCGACGACGCGCTCGCCACCGCCGACACCGCGCTCGATCGCATGGACATGGTCGCGGTTACCCGCGGGCCGGGATTGGTGGGCGCGCTGCTGGTCGGCGTCGCGACCGCCAAGGCGCTCGCCGCTGCTTACGAGTTGCCGCTCGCCCCGGTCGACCACCTGCACGGGCACGTGGCTGCCGGATTCCTGGCGCCGTCACCTTTGCATCCACCGTTCCTGTGCCTGATCGCGAGCGGTGGGCACACGCTGCTGGCGCGCGTGACGGACCCCGGCCCGGGGTTCGAAGTGCTTGGCCAGACGCTCGATGACGCGGCCGGGGAGGCGTTCGACAAGGGCGCGCGGCTGCTCGGCCTGGGCTATCCGGGAGGCCCGGCGCTCGAGCGGCTTGCCCGGGGAGGCGACCCACTCGCGTTCCCGTTTCCGATCGGCGCCAAGGTCCAGGGGCTCGACTTCTCGTTCGCCGGGCTCAAGACAGCGTTGCTCTACAGGATCCGCGAACTGGGGGAGGAGGAGGCGGCGCGCCGCAGCGCAGACCTCGCCGCGTCCTACCAGCGCGCGATCGTCGAGTCGCTGGCGCTGAAGGTGGAGCGCGGGCTGAGCGAGACGGGCCTGCGCCGGCTCGCGATCGGCGGCGGAGTGGCGGCCAACGGGCCGCTACGCGAGCGTCTGGCCGGCCTCGGTGTGGAGCTCGACGTACCGCCCCGGGAGCTGTGCACCGACAACGCCGCGATGATCGCGAGCGCGGCGCGGTATGTCGAATCGCTGCCGTATCCCGACTACCTCGACCTCGACGTCTACGCGACCGGCGAGCGTGCGCCGGCGATCCGATGAGGACGGTCGTCCTCTACGGCCGTGACGGCTGCTGCTTGTGCGACGACGCGCGGGAGATCCTGCTGCGGGTGCGTGCCCGCCGTCCGTTTGTGCTCGAGGACCGGGACATTGACCAGGACGATGAGCTCCTGCGCGCGTACCTCGAACGGATCCCCGTGGTGTCGATCGACGGCGTCGAACAGTTCGAACTGTTCGTAGACGAGTCCGAACTCGAGCGTCGGCTCGATATGGTGGAGTCCGGATGAGCTACACGGTAGGGCGTGACGATCGGTCCTTCGCTCAGCCAGGCGCGGATAAGCCGGGGGAGAAGCTGTCACTCGGAGTCGCCGCCCGGCTGTCGCGGTATCTCCAGGTCCTCACTCAGGCACGCAAGATGGGTAAGACGACGATCTCCTCGCAGGAGCTCGCCGACTACACGCACGTCAACTCGACCCAGATCCGGCGCGACCTGTCGGGGTTCGGGAAGTTCGGCAAGCGCGGTGTCGGCTACAACATCGAGTCGCTGGTCACGCAGATCCGCAAGATCATGCGCACCTCGGGCCAGCACAACATCGCCCTGTTCGGCGCCGGCCACCTCGGCACCGCGATCGCGACCTCCGACATCTTCGCCGACCACGGCTTTCGGGTGGTGGCCGTGTTCGACAGCGACGCGGGCAAGGTGGGCGAGCAGATCGGGCCGCTCCAGGTGCGCCACAACTCCGACATGCGCCAGGTAATCGAGGACGAGGACATCGTCGTGGCGGTTCTCGCGGTCCCGTCATCGGCCGCTCAGGAGCTCGCCAACGAGCTCGCGGACGCCGGCATGAAGATCATGTTCAACTATTCCGACGCGCTGATTCACGTGCCGCCCGAGGTCACCGTTCACACCTCGAGTCCAGCGGTCGATCTGCTGTACGCGCTGTACTTCTACCTGACCTAGTCCCAGTCACCGCCGGCCAGATGGCACCCGACTCCGACAGCGCGCGCGCGGCCTTTGACGCATCGACCGACTTCACCGTCGGCATCGAGGAGGAGTTCGCACTGCTCGACGCCGGCGACCTCGGCCTGACGGCGCGATTCGACGAGCTGCGCGACGGCGCCGCCGACGATCCGGTGCTGTGCGACTCGGTGGCCGGCGAGCTGATCGCTTCGGAGGTCGAGATTCGCTCGGGTCGCGGCGAGGACCTCGCAGCGGCGATCGCGGCGCAGCGCGACCGCCGCCGGCGCCTGTTCGCGCTCGCGCAGGAGCGGGGCATCGCGCTCGGCGCGACCGGCACGCATCCGTGGTCGGATTACCGCGAGCAGCACATCATCCAGACCGACCACTACCGGCGGGTCGAGGACGGCCTCAAATACGTCGCCTGGCGCAACAACACGTTCTCGGTCCACGTCCACGTCGGGATCCGCGGAGCCGACCGGGCCGTGCTGGTCTGCGACCGGCTGCGGCCCGTACTGCCGCTGCTGCTTGCGATCTCGGCGAACTCGCCGTTCCTGGACGGACGCGACTCTGGGCTGCATAGCGCCCGTACTCAGACCTTCACCAAGAGCTTTCCGCGGTGCGGGGTGCCCGACGCGTTCGGCAGCTGGGACGCCTTCGCGCAGTACATCGACTTCCTTGTCCACACCCAATCGATCGTTGAGTACACCCAGGTGTGGTGGTCGGTGCGGCCACATTTCTCGTTCGGCACGGTGGAGGTGCGAATCTGCGACGCGCAGTGCACCGCGGCGGAGTCCGAGGGGCTGGCGGCGCTGATCGTGGCGTGCGTTGCACAGGCCGCGCGCGACATCGACGCCGGCGTGCCGAGCGTCGATCTGCCGGGCCGCCTGATCGAGGAGAACGTGTGGCGCGCGATCCGCTACGGCCTCGACGGCGAACTGCTCGATCTTGAGCGCGGCGAGGCGTACCCGGCGTCCGAGACGCTCGAGCGGCTGCTGGGCTGGTGTGGTCCGGCCTGCAGTGAGCTTGGAATCGACATCTCGCTGCCGGAGCGAAACGGCGCCCAGCGTCAACGTGCGATGATCGACGCGGGCCTGGGAATGCGGGAGATCTACGCGGCGATCGTTGAGGAGACAAGGCGGACATATGCTGGACAGCTGGGAACGGCGGAGGTGACACGATGAACACGGATCCAGGCGGCATCGGCGGCGAAACTGGGCCGGAGGGGCGGCAGCCGACCGAGGAGGAGCTTCGCGCCGCCTACGAGGCCGAGATCGCCAGGGTGAAGGTCGAGCAGGTGCTGCTCGAGCACGTCGTGACGCTGATCAACCTCGGCATGCGGCGCACCGGCCTGGTCCCGGGCACGGAGGCAGAGCGCGACCCGAGGCAGGTGCGGGTCGCGATCGACGCGATCCGTGCGCAGCTTCCGCTGCTGGAGCAGACCGCTCCGCAGCAGATCTCGCCGATCCGCGAGGCCCTCTCGCAGCTGCAGCTTGCGTACGTGAAGATCGGCGGAGCCCCCGGCCCGGCGGCGGGCGAGGCGCCACCGGAGGGCGAGCCTGGAGCCGGCGGTGGCGAACCTGGAGCCGGCGGTGGCGAGCCAGGCCCCGGGGAGCAGGCCCCGCCGCCTCCCAAGCCGGGGGAGGCCGGCCCCGCCCAGCGCAGCGGCCGGCTCTGGGTGCCGGGGCAGTAGCGACCAAGCTTCGCGGGTGTAGTTTCGTGCGCGACGGCGTCGGTGTGAGGACGTCGCGCCGCCCCGCGCGGTAGACTCCTGCGCCGTTGATCAGGGCCTCCGCCTCGACTTTGCGCGGCGGGCCCTTTTTTCCGTTCTTGGCCGCGCTTCGCGCGCCTTTACCTAAGAGCTTTCCGGAGGACCTTCTTGCCTAGCTTCCTGACGCACCATGGCGTCCTGGTGGCGCTCGTCTGCGCTGCCGG
>Ga0207693_10000782_pt1 | contig 28462 bp, 23 predicted proteins | sample LARL81metaG_FD_184347 | JGI IMG/M metagenome (GOLD analysis project Ga0207693, IMG submission 184347) | Corn, switchgrass and miscanthus rhizosphere microbial communities from Kellogg Biological Station, Michigan, USA - LAR L8-1 metaG... | ecosystem: Host-associated > Plants > Roots >... | reverse complement strand
CGCCCATCCACTTTGTGCGCCGATTGACCCGCCACCTTCCAGTTCGCAGCTGGAATCAGAGGAGTCTCGGCGGTGACGGTCTGAGTGAGTTGCTGCCCTTTCAAAAGCGCTGCATATTCCAAAGATCGCTTGTTTCGAGCGTCGGTGATCTTCCCGCCCTCAGCGATCAGCTCCTGGCGATCCGCCTGCCATTGTGCCGCCGCCATGCCGATCAGCATCTCTCGTGCCGCAGCAGCAACCTTGCGAAGCTGCAAATTCATCGTAGGTGTCGTGCGGCTCCCGAACGTACCCATATCAAAGGGCGTGAGCTGAGTGTCGCCCATCACAATTTCAATTTTGTCCATCGGCACGTGCAATTCTTCCGCCACGGCCTGCGCCAGCGATGTCCGGATGTTCTGCCCCATCTCGACCTTGCCGGTGTACACCGTGACCTTGCCGTTTTCTCCAACGTGAAGCCATGCATCGATTTCTTTGGGAAGGGAATCGCCGCGCCCTCGCCGGGCCCCACCCGACTCTTGCGCGACGATGGCCGGCTTCAAGACTGAAACCACCAGAACGCCCGCCCCAAGAAACTTGAAGAATTCCCGCCGATCCAGATCGAAGCGGTAGGGAGGCGCAGCCACGAGTTCGTAACGCTCGGGTTCCAACGAAAAGTTCGCGCGAGAGTGATCGTTCATCGCGCCGCCCCTTTCCCGGCCTCCGACGTTGGTGCCGCCGTCGCCGCCTTTTGAATCGCACCCACAATGCGCGGATATGTCCCGCAACGGCAAACGTTGCCGTCCATGAAAGCGATGATTTCGTTTTCCTTCGGTGCCGGATTCTTCCGGAGTAGAGCAACCGCAGACATGATCATCCCCGACGTGCAGTACCCACATTGCAGCGCATCGGCTTCGAGAAATGCTTCTTGCACCGGATGCAATTGATCTCCACTCGCGAGCCCCTCAATCGTCGTGATCTGCTTCAGCGAAACCGTGCCCACCCTGGTGACGCACGACCTCTGTGCCTTGCCGTCGATCAAGACGGTGCAGGCGCCGCACTGACCTTCCCCGCATCCGTACTTGCTCCCGGTCAGGTCGAGTTGTTCGCGCAAAACACTGAGCAGGCTGGTTTGAGGTTCTGCATCAATCGTGTAAGCCTTGCCGTTAACGGTGAGACGAATGGTAGCCATTCGGATGCTCCAGAACGTAGGGATACGGTGGCGCCGTGAGCGGAGGACCTTTAGAAAATGATATACCGGCAATCAGGCGATTTGAAGTCGAGCGTCAGTCGTTGATCGCCTGATATGCAAGTACGTCGACTTCGCGATCGAGCCTTAATTCGCCCGTCGGATGCAGTTGAGCCATGAAAATGACGATCATCTGCTCTTTCGGATCGATGTTGAAACCGGTATAGAAGAATCCTCCCCAGTTGAATTCGCCCACAGAGCCCAACTCCGACAACGGTTCTTTCACGCCATCCACGCCGAAGCCCAGGCCGAAACCCTGATCGGGACCGATCTTTCCCAGTTGGTCATGCGTCATGAGTTCAACGGATTTGCGGCTCAACAGGCGCGTGTTCCCAACCTTGCCACCGTCGAGCATCATCTGGCAGAAGCGAGCGTAATCCATTGCCGTCGAAACCAGGCCAGCGCCGCCCGAGAACAATTTCTTCGGACCACGCGAAGGATAGTCTGCTGAGTACACGAACGAGCCTTCTTGGATCGGCGTATCGGGAAAGCGGTTCAGCCCCTTGTCCGGATAATAGGTGTACGCAGTCGCGAGACGGTCGAGCTTATTGTCGGGCGGAAAGAAATACGTATCCTTCATGCCCAACGGTTCAAAAATTCGCGTGCGGAAAAATTCGTCCAACGGTTTGCCCGACACCACCTCCACCAGGCGCCCCAGTACATCCACGCCCAAGCTGTATTCAAATCGGTCCCCGGGATTGAAGAGCAAAGGCAGCCCAGCCAGATGCTTCACGCTGTCGCCAATCGTCCCGTCATACTGAAGCAGGCCGCTCGCCACTCCCGCCGACTCATACATCGGGCCAAGATCTCCATTCCACTGATAAGTGATTCCCGACGTGTGCCGAAGCAGATCGCGAATCGTGATCCCCTTCGTTGCCGGAATCGAATAGGGCTCGCCCTTTGCCGGCTTCACCAGCACTTTAGGATTTTTGAATTCGGGTAGGTATTTCGAGACCGGGTCGTCGAGCAGGAATCGTCCTTCTTCATACAGCATCATGACCGCCACGCTGGTGATGGGCTTGGTCATGGAACAGATGCGGAACATAGCATCGGGTTGCATGGCCTTGCCTGCTTCGCGGTCCATCATGCCCTGCGATTTGAACCATGCCACGCGGCCGTGGCGGACCACCATCGTGACTGCGCCGGCAATGCGCTTGTCGTCGATCTCATGTTGCACGGCCGCGCCAATGCGCTCCAGGCGCTCCGAAGATAGACCTACCGTCTCAGGCTTCCCTGCCGGCAGATCCTGCGCGAATCCGAAAACGCTCAGTACAAGAAAGCCGAGTAGGACCGGAAAAAGCTTCCGGTCCCGCCCGGCGAGAGTCTTACGACGCATTCTTCCTCCCGCGTTCTACGATTTGATGGTTTTCGAGGCCGCGTCCCACGTGACCGGTTTCTGACGGAAATACGATTCGTTCGCCATGTGACACGCAATCGCCGCATTGTTGCCGAAGACTGCATCCTCGGTCACTGGCTTGCGCGACTTCACCGACCGGAAGAACACTTCCAGGTGGGGACGCATGTCATCCCAGTCGTGCCCCTTGTACACAACGTCTTCGTGTACCGGTTCCTTGCCGAGCGGGGGATCGTGCTCCTCATGCCATTGCTTCACGTACTCGGCGCGCATCTTCGCCGGGAAGCTGAAGCTGTAGTAGCTGGGGTCGGTGTCCACGCCCGATTGCGGAGAATGCCGCAACTCGAACTCGCCCGCGTCCATGAGTCCTTTCGGCCCCATGAACCGTGCCAGTTCCGGCGTCTCGCAGCCCAGGTCGAGCCGCACATACACCGGTATGCCGTGATAATCGAACAGTACGGTATGAAAATCTGGCATGTCACGCCCGTCCTTGAAGCGGAAAATACCTCCCATCGCCGTTGCCGACTTCGGGATTTCATTCCATCCCAGCGTGACCAGCATGCCGCTGATCAGATGCACCATCAGATCGCCAGCGACTCCAGTGCCATACGCCCTCCAGCAGCGCCAGCGCGCGAAGTGCAGCTTGTTGAATGGAATCTTTGGAGCGTCATTGAGCCACGTATCCCAATCCAGCGTCTGCGGCGACAGATCGGTTGGTGGGGGATACTGCCATGCGCCCGTCGGATCATTACGGCCCAACGTGAGTTCCACCATTTCCACATCGCCGATCGCGCCGCCCGCATAGAGTTCGCGCGCCTTGGCGCACAGTTCCGAACTAACGCGCTGCGATCCAATCTGCACGACGCGATTGTTCTTCTGTGCCGCCTCTACCATCGCCAGTCCGTCCGCGACGTTGTGCGACATTGGCTTTTCGCAATAGATATCCTTGCCCGCATTGCAAGCGTCCACCACCACTCGACGGTGCCAGTGATCCGGCACAGCCGCCACGATGCAGTCGATATCCTTGCGGTCGAGCAGTTCCTGATAATGCCGCGTGGTTGGAAGGCTCGTGTTGCCGGTCAGTTCCTTTGCCAGCGTATGACGCCCGTCGTAGAGATCGGCGGCCGCGACACACTCCACGCCTGGAATCGTAATGGCGCCACTGAGCAACCCGGAACCCTGCATCCCAATTCCGATCATGCCGAAGCGAACCCGATCGCTTGGAGCTACGGCTCGCGGCACCAGCGGTTGAGCTTCCAATCGGATCGTCTTTGATACCAGCAGGCCACCCGCGGCGGCTGCCGCACTACCTTGCAAGAATGCGCGTCGCGAAACAATACGTTTCATGCAAATTCCTCCGAATGATTTGACCGCAACCAGCCGACCATGAATTCGATTACTTCTTCAGCGGCTTAATAGCTACCTCTTTGAAGAACACAATGTCGTTGTCGCTGTGATTCTGCAGGCCGAAGTATCCAAAATCCGGACGCGGCCCACGCTGCGGCTCAAAATCAAACTTCCGTGGCGGCACTGGATCGCCCTCTTTGTAATCCGTGACCTTGACCCCGTTCAGCATTACGATCGTGTGCGACCCATCCAGTGTGATGTCCATGGTGTTCCATTCCGGACCGGGCTTCCAGGCCTTCGCCAGCGGCTTGGTCAACGAATAGAGCATGCCGGTGGAATGATATTCATCCTCTTTCGAAGTCTCCGGATGATTGTCGATCTGCACTTCGAATCCGTAGTGCACCGGCATCCATTCTTCGCGCGGCTCCACGGGAATGCGGATGAACACCCCGGAATTGTCGTTCTCGTCGCGCATCTTGAACGTCACATGGATCATGCAATTGCCGATCTTCCCGCCCGTCCAGTACAGCAAGCCCATGCCGCCATGGGTTCGGATCAACCCATCCTCAACGGTGTCGCCGCCGGGACCAACGTGCTTCCATCCGTTCAGGTCCTTACCGTTGAAAAGTTGCTGCCACTTGCCAGGATCACCCTTGCAGGCGTTTTGATTTTCGTCAGCCGCGTAGGCGAGCGTCACCAAACCAGCGAACAAAAAAATCCACACAGTAAATCGTTTCAGCATTAGGAATCTCCTGAGTTTTCTCAGCTAGCTATTTAAGACAGACCAACATACTCGCACCCACGCCCGGAATCAATCGGGACCACCGACATTTTCATTTTTCGCGTGATCAATGCGGGAAACTCAATGGATCGGCCGAAAAAACGAATGGCGTCTCACCCGAAAGGCAAGACGCCAATATTGCCGAAAAGGGATGGGGATTTTGACTTTAGTCGATCTCCCTCTCCATTCCTTCGCGTCCCAGCATCCCCGCACCCGCTCCCGAACTGCCTTCAGCGTCGCGCTTCTTCTGCCATTCAGCCTCGGTCAGCACGGTAATGCTCTCCGCCTTTTTCTTCTTCAGTCCGGCGTTGATGCCCGGAAGTTCTTTCTGCGTCAGCTTCTGGAAATCGCCGATTACATCTTCCAGTTCGTGCGCCAGCGAATCGGCGCGCGCGGCCTGATAATCCGACGGATGCCCTTCATACCCATTGACCGTGCCATATAGTTGTCCGAGAAGTTCGCGAATACGCTCTTCTCCCGTGATCATGCCGCCTTCTTTCGTAGCCACAATCTTCGACCGCAGCTCGTCGCACTTCGCAGCCAGACCCTCCAATTGCTTGCTTAGCGGATCTTTTTCCGGCAGCTTGATCGCTCTCGCATTCGCCGCATTGCGGACGCCTTCAATGGCCTCCACGGCATACGTCATGTGCTCAATGGTGTGATAGATCTTCATCGTCAGATCGAACTGCGCTTTGCGATCCTCCAGCGAAAACTTTGCCCGCGGATCAAGCACCACGTTCAACTGCTCGGTATAAACGTTGTCACCCTTGGTCATCTTCACCGTATAGGTGCCCGGCAGCACCCGCGGACCTTGCGCCGCCTCAAACAACGCTGTCGCAGCCGGTGGAACAGCCGGAGCCTTCACGCGCATCGACCAGTTCGCGCGATTCAATCCGCGGTGTTTGCTTCCCGCCACGGTGTCGACCTGCTTTCCGTTCTGGTCGAGAATCTCGATCTTCAAATCGCCGAAGATGTGGCGACCTCTCTGGTAATAGGTGATCTCTGCCTCTCCCGGCCGGCTGCGGCCATTGAAACTCTCGTCTCCTTCCGCCCAGCCTCCAAAGGTGTCGAAATACTGCACAGCCTTTACCGGAATCAGCGCGGCTTCCTTCGACATCAAGTCCGGGGTTAAGGCTCGTAGCGGCGAAATATCATCGATAATCCAAATCCCGCGCCCGTGCGTCGCCAACACCAGATCGCCCTCGCGCGCCTGCACCGCCATATCGTCCACTGCAACCGCAGGGAAGTTGCTGCCCTTGTACTGCGCCCAGTGCTGGCCGCCGTCATTGGAAATCCATAGCCCGAACTCCGTGCCAAGGAATAACAATTCCGGCTTCGCCGAATCTTCCTTGATCACATGTGCGAACCCACGCACCCCGCTCTCCTGCGCAGGCAAAGCGGTCCACGTCTTGCCGTAGTCCGTGGTCTTGAAGGCGTAAGGCTTCATATCGCCGAAGGAATGGCGATCAAAGGTTGCATACGCCGTGGCTTCGTCGAAGCGGCTGGCCTCAATCGTCGAGACCCACGAATTCTTTCCCAACCCGGCGACATTGCCCACCACGTTCGTCCATGTCTTCCCCCCATCGCGCGTGATCTGCACATTCCCATCGTCGGTCCCGACCCAAATAATCTGCCCGTTCTTGGGAGACTCCGAGATCGAATAAATCGTGGTGTGCATCTCCGCCGAAGAGTTGTCTATAGTCACTCCGCCCGACTCTTCCTGTTTCTGTTTCTCCGGATCGTTCGTCGTCAGGTCTGGCGAAATGCGATCCCAGGTCTGCCCATGATCGCGCGAACGAAACAGGAACTGCGCCCCGATATAGAGCGTCCCTTTTTCATTCGGGCTCATGTGGATCGGCGCGTTCCAGTTGAAGCGTAACTTCTTCTCACCATAGTTCGGCAGAGGCTTGATCCCGCGAATCTCATGCGAGTAGCGATTCACGCGCCCGATTTCTCCGCCCTGCGCCTCCGCGTAGATATAGTTTGGATCCGACGTGTCCTCAAACATCCAGAAACCGTCGCCCCCAAACATGTTTTCCCAGCGCGAGTTGGTTATTCCACCCGGATACGACGAGTCGCCCACCCACGAACTATTGTCCTGCAGGCCGCCGTACACGTGATACGGATCGGAGTTGTCGGTGCTTACATGGTAGAACTGCGAAATCGGCAAGTTAATCTGATGTTTCCAGCGAGTGCCTCCGTCTTCGCTGCGCCACAGGCCGCCATCATCGCCGGCAATCACCACATTCGGATTTTTGGGATTGATCCACACATCGTGAAAATCACCATGTGCCCCGCCCGATACGACGTTGAAAGTCTTGCCGCCGTCGGTGCTGTACAACAGAATGAGATCTGGCTTGAAAATCTTGTTCTCATCTTTGGGATCGACAATCAGGTTGCCAAAATAAAACGGACGCCACACCATGAAGTTGCTGGCATCCAGTTTCTTCCAGTTCGCCCCGCCGTCGTCTGAACGATAAAGTCCTCGTTCCTTCTCGGCCTCAACGTTGGCATACACCACTTGCGGCTTCGAGGGAGCGACTGCGATCGCTGTGCGTCCCCAGGGTTTCGCCGGCAAGCCCTTGCTGTTGCTCTCGGTGATTTCCGTCCAATGGTCGCCACCGTCGGTTGACTTGAACAATCCACTGCCTGAAGTCGGCTTGTTGCCCGATCGAAATGTCCAGCCTTGGCGCCGGAAGTCCCACATTGAGGCATAAATCGTCTTCGGTTCCTGGCGGCTCATTGCCAGCAGTCCGCATCCCGTCGACCCATTGGCGCCCGCCAAAACCTTGTTCCACGTCTTGCCGCCGTCGGTGGTTTTGTAAACGCCGCGCTCGTCATTGTCATCCCACAAATGACCCGAGGCGCAGACCAGCACGCTGTTTCCATCACTTGGGTCGACCAGGATCTTGGCAATGTGCTCACTATCTTTGAGCCCGACGTTGGTCCAGTTTTCGCCGCCATCCGTGGATTTGTAAACTCCATCGCCCACCGACACGCTGTTGCGCATCCAGGCTTCGCCGCTGCCCACCCAGACGGTCTTCGGATTCGATGGGTCGATGGTCACCGCGCCAATCGACTGCACACTCTCGCGATCGAAGACGGACTTGTATGTCGTGCCGCCATTCACCGACTTCCATACCCCGCCGCTCGCCGCTCCTACGAAAACCGTGATGCGGCCGTCCTGCTCGATCGCGTCCACGGCGGCCACGCGACCGCTCATCGTCGCCGACCCGATGTTTCGCGCCGGCAGTCCGGACACGGTCGCGGCATCGAACTTGTAACCCGTCTGGGAGTAGGCCGTGTCAGCCGGAAGCATGAGCCATACCACCCAAAGGAATATGCTCAGCTTCGTCAGAAGAGAAGAATGACTGCGTCTCGTATTCATCAGTTCGTTTCCTCGTTGCGGTTCAAGATTTCGCCTCCGGCGGTGTGCTACTCAGCTCTTCGCGGTGTCCGGCGTTTGTGCTTGCTTCAGAGAAACAGGTAGGAGAATCAATGAACCCCGACCAACCCGGACTTCTTTTCGTCAGCCCTCAGCGAAGCGGGAACCGCGAAGTCCGCGGGATTGATATTCACATTCACTTCAATCTTCTCCACGGTTGTCGTCTGCGCGGCAGGGTTCGCCTTGGACCCCTGCGAAATCGAGTAAGGAAACATCACGCCCGCTACCGGCTTGTACGAGCCCATCTCGATCACACTCTCGCGCACCGATCCTCGAATGAACTCCGTCACTTCCTTGCGAATCTCCAGGAAGGTGTCGGGATCGAGGTAGTAATAGATGATGTCGCCATCCTTCAGCGTGACTTTGAGCCGAAGTGCGTCGTCCCCGTCGACCACGTCGTGTCCCAGAAACTCGACCGTGTTGCCTTTTTCCTTGTAGTCCACCAGAGGGCCGTCGAAGTCGGCATCGAGCAGAAGATCTTTCAAGTCATCTTCGCCCATGAATTCGGGATCCTTGTGCCCGCCAAACGGCTGGATCTGCCATCCGGTGGTGCCGTCATAGGCGGAAACCGCGGTCATCCCCTGCAGGGCAAAAGTCTCGCGGACCAGATTCGGACGTTGGTTCTCCTGCACCGTGGCAGCGGTGAAACCGCCTCCCCCGTTCAGCTTGCCCGTAATGCGCACCGAATGGATAGCCTTCATCTTTTCGATTCCGCCCTTGGCTTGAATGTTCTTGTTGACTAACTCCTCGGCGGTTTGCGAATACGTGAAAATGCTCAGGCAAGAAACAGCCGCCAGCACAATCCCTGCGTGACGCATGAGAACTCCTGTTGTATGGGACTTGGACAAGGGAAATGAGACGAACAGTACTGTACCCGGTAGTAGACGTCCTTGCCAAGTATTGGTTAGCGGCAATCCATGTAAAGACGAACGCATTCGCCCGTCCCGCGTGGACGAAGCCTAGCGGGACCGTGACAAGCCTGGAGGTTGTGGACTTATTTCTGCGCGGCTTCCGCAGTAATCTTCTCGATCACAATCGCGGTCGATCCGCCACGCGCGAAGGTTTTGCCACTGGCCGTAACCCGTTGTCCCGCGAAGGGCAGCAGTTTGTCGTTCTGTCCCGCGGAGGGCGTGGTGTCAGCGATCGGCCAATAAATCGTTCCTCCATCCGCCAAAATTACCAGCGGCGATCCGGCCTTCGCGCAGGCCTGGGCACATTCCGGGCTAATCGGCTTCTTCAGCCCCTTGGTGAACGCGCACGCTGAGTCGAGAACATACCCATGCACCGAGACGGTCTTGCCGCCTTCGCTTCCCACGACCATTACCGCTCCTAAAATGCAAATCGCGATTACCGCGCTCCCAGCTTTTCGGATACTCATCTTCAAAGTCTCACTCTCGAACGGATTGAATTCAGATTGGATCCCCGGGGTGGAGGGTACGGTATCAGAGCGGAAGGCACGTTCAATAGTAAAAATGAACTAGACCATTCCGAGCCATGTCACCAAGCCTGGACTGTTGCACGAAGGCGTGGAATGTCAGCATAGAGTGTCCACCACGACTCATGTGGAGGCAGCCGCCTTCGGCTGTCCGCCTGAGCCTGACCTGAGTGAGCGAAGGGGCGAAGCCCGGCGCCGTCGAGAGCAATGCTCGTATCGGAGTGCCACTGTTTTTTCAATCTACGAAGATTTTCGTTGACACTACGAACGTCTTCGTAGTATGTTCCTCCCATGAAGCCGACTCCCCACAAACCCACCGCTTCCGAACTCGAGATTCTTCGCGTGCTTTGGACCCGCGGCCCCTCGACGGTTCGCGAAGTGCACGACGCCCTGAGCGAGAAAAAGGAACTCGGTTACACCACCGTCCTTAAGCTTCTACAGATTATGACAACAAAAGGTACGGTGCGCCGAAACGAAACACAGCGCGCGCACGTCTATGAAGCATGCCTGCCTGCCGAGCAAACCAAACGGCAGCTTGCCGGGGACATGTTACAGCGGGTCTTCGAGGGTTCTGCGAGCCAGCTCATGATGCACGCGCTCGCTGGCCGTAAAGCCTCCGCCGAAGAGATCGAAGAACTTCGCCACCTGCTTGACGAATACGAAAGGAGTCGCCGATGACCGGGATGACGACTACTCTGATGAATTGGGTCTCCCCCAGCGCGATGCAATCTTTGGGATGGGCCTTGCTCCACTTCCTGTGGCAGGGAACTGCACTCGCAGCGGTGGCTGCGGCCGCGATGGCTCTGTGCCGGCGCGCGTCGACTCGTTACCTGGTGGGATTGGGTGCGTTGGCACTCATGCTGTTGGCTCCGCTGGCGACATTCTTCTTCTATTCGCAACAGCGTTCCGGTGTGGCAGACGCCGCGAAGTCGTCGTCGCCGCTCGCCGCGGCCGTCCAATCCTTCGCGAGGGGCGGAGTCGCGGCGAGTGGCTCGGCGCAACGCCTGATCCAGTCTTCGAGCGCCTCTTCCCGCAATGCGCTTCCCTGGCTGGTAGAAGCCTGGCTGCTGGGCGTGGCCTTCTTCAGTCTCCGGTCCGCCGGAGGCTTCTTGTTGCTCGAGCGGGAACGCCGCAAACGGTCCACCGTCGTGAGCCCGCAGATTCTCGAAATCTGCTACAACCTGCAGGAGCAGCTCGGCCTGGTCCGAGCGATCGAATACTGTGAATGCGCGTGGCTGCAAGCGCCCGCGGTCATTGGATGGTTTCGTCCCATCGTGTTCTTGCCTGTGAGCGCTCTCACCGGCCTTTCCGAGGACCAGCTTCAGGCTGTCATCGCCCACGAACTCGCGCACATCCAGCGCTTCGATCCCTTTGTCAACGTGTTCCAAGTCTGCGTCGAGACGCTGCTCTTCTACCATCCCGCAGTCTGGTGGTTGAACAAGCGAATCCGCGCCGAACGCGAACACTGCTGCGATGACGTCGCGGTAACTCTCTGCGGCAACGCCGTTGAATACGCGCGCGCCCTCACGCTCATGGAAGAGTGGCGCAGCGCTCCCGTTTTCGCCATGGCGGTGAACCGCGGTCCCCTCACCGAGCGCATCGTTCGCGTTCTTGGCCTGAAGACTCTGGGTGCCGGAGTGCGAAGCATCGGACTCACCGGCAGCCTGCTGTGCCTGACTGCCGCGCTGGTGGCCGGAAACGCGTTGCTTGGAATGGCGCGCCCGCGTCCGGCGCACGCGGCCACCTTCTGGCAGGGTGAGGCAAAAACCGCTCCCACCGCCGCGCAATCGAGCGTCGCGAGTACCCCGGCGGCGAAGCCTTCCGCGGCTCGTCCGCAAAGCAGCGCGCAGCCAGGGGCCACCGCATCAGCTTCCTCCTACATCGATAGCATGAAGGCTGCAGGCCTCCCTGATCTGACGGTCGACGAATTGATCGCCATGAAGATTCAGGACGTCACCCCGGAATATGTCAAGGAACTGCATGCGCAAGGCGTGAACCCCGATGCGAATAACCTGATCGCCATGCGGGTGCAGGGTATCACTCCGGAGTATGTCCGTGACCTTCGCTCTGCAGGCCTCAATCCAACTCAGGATCAACTGATTGCGCTCAAAGTCCAAGGCGCAGATGCCGAGTATTATCGCGGCCTGAAAGAAGCGGGGATTCAGCCCGACGTCGACAAGCTGATTGCGCTTAAGGTGCAGGGCGTCACTCCCGAATACGTTCGCGAGCTCCGCGCCTCTGGCTTGGCAGTGACGGCAGATCAAGTGATCGCCATGAAAGTGCAGGACGTAACTCCGTCATACCTGAAGGGAATGCACGACCTGGGAATCGATCCTAAGGGCGACGATGTGATTGGCATGCGCGTGCAAGACGTCACTCCGGAATATGTGCGTGAGATTCAGGCTTTGGGATTCAAGCCATCCGTGAATGAACTGATCGGCATGAAAGTGCAGGACGTCACGCCGGAATACATCAAGGCTCTTCAGGCCGCGGGATTCAAGCTCAGCGTCAATGACATCATCGGCGCCAAGGTGCAGGATGTCACTCCCGAATTCATCGAGCAGGTGAAGAAGCATGGCTTCAAGGATCTGACTCTGCAGAAGCTGATTCAGATGCGCCAGCTGGGAATTCTGGATTCCAAAGCCGATATCTAGGTCTTTGTAACAACTCATGTGGGGACGGCCGCCTTCGGCCGTCCAGCCTGGGCCTGCCCTGACCGACATCGAGGGTAAAGGCTCGGCGACATCCGCTCGAACTTAAACGAAAGAGGAGATTGATATGAGAATGCGCCGAACCCTCGCATACCTGGTGTTCGCATCCTGCGTAGTGGTATTCGTGGTTAAGAATCGCGCCGCCGAAGTCCACAATGGCGACTGGACCATCAGCAGATCCGATAATCCCGGCAAGGTCGAGTTTTCGCTGATTGAGCATCATCACGGCGGAATGTCGAATCACCAATCCGATTGGCCTGCGAGTTCGTTTCCCGGCATCGACTTTTCGAAGTCCGGACGCCAGGACGTTCACTTCACCATCACGCGCGACGCCGGCAAGATTGACTGCGAAGGCTTCCTCAACAACGGAGAAGGCGCGGGACTCTTCAAGTTCCAGCCTGACTCCAATTATCCGCGCGAGATGCAGTCGCTCGGCTTCTCCGTCGACGACGAGAAGCAGTTCGCCATGGTGGTGCAGGATGTGAGCCTCGATTTCGCCAAGCAGATGAAGAACGAGCATCTCAGCGACCTCGATGCCGATAAGCTGATCGCCTTCCGCATCTTCCGCGTCGACTCAGCGTTTATTCAGGAGCTGCGAGCCGAAGGGCTAAAGATCTCAGATTCCGACAAGTTGGTTGCGTTCCGTATTCATGGCGTGACGCCGCAAATGATGCGCAGCCTTCACCAGGCAGGCTACACGCCCGACGAAGACACGCTGATTGCAATGCGCATCCATGGCGCGACTCCGGAATGGATGGCACAACTGAAAACGCTCGGCTACGATCACATTGACCTGGAGAAGTTGATCGCCTTCCGCATCCACGGAGTTTCACCGGAGTTCATTCAGAAACTGCAGAGCATGGGTTATTCGCATCCCGATCCCGACGAACTGATCGCGATGCGAATCCACAATGTGACGCCGGAATATATCGCGGATATGAAGTCGCGCGGGATCCATGACCTCAGCATCGATAAGCTGGTCAGCATGCGTATTCACGGCATCGACTAACCCTGTAGTCCATAAAATGACGCCGCACGCCCCATTTCTCGCCGTCTTTGCGAGAAGTGGGGCTTCTCATTTTGGAATGCACCGATGTGCATGAATTGATGCGAGAGAATTCCAATTCCCCGGGCGGCCCAATGGGCACAGGGGCAAGAAGAATTTCTTCTACAGGAGCAAGGGTGAACGCCGCTCTGGCGCCTGCCGGGACCTGTCCAGCGGATGTTATAAAAAACCAATGCGCCCACAGGATTACGCACCCCGGCCCGCACACATCCGATGGCTCCTCGACTCTGACCCGGCCATCCGTTGGCAGGTCATGCGGGACCTCACCGGTGAAGGCTCCGACGCGATTGCCGCCGAGCGATCGCGCGTCGCGACCGTAGGCTGGGGAGCAAAGCTGCTCGCCCGCCAATCTCCTCTAGGCCTCTGGACCGGGAGCCCGCGCGGCTGGAGAAGCGACTTGCCAAAGGAACATCGAGACTTGCTTATCACGCTTTACAGTCTCTCTGTCTTGATGGACCTCGGTGTCGATCCCGTCAGCAACCAGGCTCGCCAAATGATCGACCGTGTCGATAAGCGTCTCGTGTTCAAATGGCTCGACAACCGGCCTTACCTTCACGGCGAAACGGAGCCCTGCATCAACGGCAGAATCCTTGGCATCGGCGCGTATTTCAAGAAACCCAACGACAAACTGGCCAATCAACTCCTGAGCGAGCAACTCGAGGATGGCGGATGGAACTGCGAAGCACCCAAAAGCCGGTGCTCCTCCTTCAATACGACCATCTGCGTACTCGAAGGACTGCTGGAATATGAACGGGCCGGGCGCAAATCGGCGGCAGTCAGTAAGGCCCGCAAGCGGGCCGAAAACTATCTGCTCGAGCGCCGCATGTTCCGCTCACTACGAACCGGCAAAGTCATCGACAAACGCTGGCTCCGCTTCTCGTTCCCGGCGTTTTGGCACTACGATGTCTTGCGCGGACTCGATTATCTGCGAAATGCAGGAGTCAAACCCGACAGCCGCCTTCGGGAAGCCGTCGAAGTCGTAATGCAGCGACGCCATCAGAACGGGCGCTGGCCGCTGAATCGCCTTCATCCCGAGTTCGTTCCGCTGAAGATGGAGACCGAAGTCGCCAGCGCAAGCCGCTGGAACACCCTGCGCGCTCTCCGAGTCCTGCGTTGGTACAACTCAACAGGGCAATCGTGATTTGGACATCTTCGCGTGTGCGGCCACGAAAGCTGCACTTCGTCCACTCCGCTGAGCCGATTACCTCGCTGAGATCGGGACCTCTAGTGTCCTCTTGCGGACAAAGGAGTCCGATTTTGGACAGAAACGCCCTGCGCTCCGCGTCAAAGTTCTGTATTCTTCGCAACTTAGCGTGCTCAGGTTTGGCCTGAGAAATGCCCGCGCAAGCATAGTTTCCCAAGGGTGAGGTGTGTAGATGGCAAACGTCGTGTATCAGATGCAATACGCAGTCCGCCAGCTTCGCAAGGCTCCGGGATTCACACTGGTCTGCGCTCTTACCCTGGGACTCGGCATCGGCGCGAACACGGCGGTGTTCAGCGTCATGAACGCGGTGCTCCTCAAGTCTTTGCCGGTGGCCGATCCGGATCGAGTCGTGTACCTGAACACTTCGAACGCACCCAAGCGAACCGGCACCATCGATTTCCACGATACGTTTTCCTACGCCGTGTATGACTCGCTTCGCCAGCAACACGACGCGCTGACACAAGTCATCGCCTATGTGCCGCTTTCCAACGGCAAAGTCGCAGTCCGCTACGACGGACAACCCGAAGAAGCCGAAGGTGACATGGTGAGCGGCAACTTCTTTTCCGGACTCGGAATACGGCTGGCTCGCGGGCGCGGCTTCACCCCGCAGGACGAAGCGGACCATGCTGCCGTAGCAGTGATCAGCCACAACTACTGGACACGACGCTTTTCGCGCAACCCGGATGCGATCGGGAAGACGTTCTACGTGAATGGCGTGCCGCTGACCATTGTGGGTATCGCCAGTGAGGGCTTTGAAGGCGCGGAGGCGGGCCGTTCCACCGACTTCTGGATTCCACTGCAAGCCCGTACGGAATTGAATGCATGGGGCAATCCTCCGGAAGATGGCAAGATTTATCGAGACAATCCAAGATGGTGGTGCATGCGATTGCTGGGGCGTCTCGCACCAGGAATCTCGAAGACGCAGGCCACAGCGCGACTGCAATCCACATTTCAAACTGCTGCTTACATCGGCTTGGGCAATCCTGAGCCCGGCGAGCAGCGGCCGGTGTTAAGTCTGCAGGATGCGAAAAACTTTCCCGGCTATGACGAGCAGTACGGCAAGCCGCTGAGAATGTTGATGGCGATGGTGGGCCTGGTCCTGCTGATCGCTTTGAGCAACGTGGTGATGTTGCTGATCGCACGCAACGCAACGCGCCAGCGAGAATTCTCGGTGCGCCTAGCATTAGGAGCTGGCCGCGGACAGCTGTTTAGATTATTGCTGACCGAAGCCTTGCTGTTAGTCGCTCTCGGAGGCGCGTTGGCATGGATATTCGCCTCTTCAGCGACCAAGGCGCTGGGGACATGGGCGCAGATCGAGGCGAGTCTTTCACCAGACAACACCGTCCTTGCCTTCACGCTGAGCATCCTGGTGCTGGCAGCATTGTTGTTTGGATTGGCGCCGCTGCGCCTTGCGCTTGCCGCCGGGCCGGGACTGGCTCTTAAGACGTCCTCGGCGACATCGAATACCGACGCCGGCAAAAGCCGCAGTGCCAAGATCATTGTCGCGCTGCAAATGGCATTGTGCGTTGTGTTGCTGGTCGGAGGAGGCTTGCTGGTTCGTACTCTCCGCAACCTTCAACATATTTCCCTCGGTTTTCCGGCCGAAGGTCTGGTGGTTTTTGGAGTGAATCCGCAAAACATACACACCGTTCCCGAGGGCACCGCGTTCTATCAGGCGTTGATTGGCAAACTGCGCGTGCTGCCCGGAGTGGAATCGGTCACCATCATGGAAGAGCGGCTGGGCTCGGGCTGGTCGAATAACGGCAGCATGATGGTTGACGGTAAACTGCCCGATGCAGCGAACGGCTCTACGTTGATACGCAGCAACGTCGCAGGTCCGGATTTCTTTCATACCCTGGGAGTGCCCGTACTGGAAGGCCGCGACTTTTCGGATTCCGATACCGCGTCGTCGCCACACGCTGGCATCGTGAACGAACTGTTCGTGAAACGCTTTTTGCCGAATCAAAATCCGCTAGGCCATCTCATTGGCACCTCCGATGGGAGATACCAGATGGCCATCGTTGGCGTGGTGAAGGATCACAAGTACCGCAGCATCGAGGAAGAACCTGTTCCGATGGCGTGGTACATGTACGCGCAGATTCCGATCACCGGCAAGATGCAAGTCGAACTTCGCGTGCATGGCGAGCCGCTGGCGATCTTGCCGGCTGCGCGCAAGGCCCTGCAGCAAATGGATCCGAATCTGCCCCTGATCGAGCCGATTACACAACGGGCACAGTACGAGACGACCATCTCACAGCAGTTGCTGTTCGCGCGGCTGGCGGGGTTCTTTGGACTACTGGCAGTCTTGCTGGTGGCGACCGGCCTCTATGGCACGCTGGCGTATCGCGTCAACAATCGCACGGTGGAAATAGGAGTGCGCATGGCCGTCGGAGCGCAACGGCGGCAGGTAGTCTGGATGGTGTTGCGCGACAGCCTGATGCTGACTGCGATTGGGGTCGCGATCGGCGTCCCCTTGGCGTCGGTGGTCGCAAACGCACTGAGTTCGGCGCTCTATGGCGTCAAGGCCTACGATGGACTGACTTATTCTCTGGCGATCGCGGGAGTGGCAGTGGTGGCGGCAGTCGCAAGTATGATTCCGGCGCGCAGGGCCGCGAATATCGATCCGCTGCGTGCCCTGCGAGCCGAGTGATCCACGCCGTGGACTAGTGGTTGAATGCGATATTCAACCCGGTGGTAAAAATCACGTCGTTGTTTTTCGTGCCGGTTGGTGGGTTCGTTACATAGATGTCGCTAAATTGGTTCTGCCATCCCAGCCACTTGCTGATCTTGGTGACGCTGCCAAGCCCAACGGTCATGCGGTATTCGCCCGTGTCCTGCAGATTGGGAAAGAAATACAGGTTCTGCGTGATCACCGTGCTCTTCCCCAACTTGTGACTGAACTCATCCCCCAGGGTCAACGCCACAAATTTATTAGTTTGTCCGTAGGATTCAAACGCTGGCGGCACACTCCCGGGGATCAGGTTTCCGTTGGAGTACGTCTCATGCGTGTAGTTGACGCCGCCCAGCAGATCGAGCATCGTGGCGTCAGACTTGATCGCGTGGAAACCGAAACCACCGCCGTAAACACTGCGCAGATCCAGGAACTGAAGCGCGTTGGTCATGAAATCCGCGGCTGCGTACCAAAACACGCGATCACTTATGTTGCGGTCATAGCGCAAGCCGCCTTGCACCAGGCTGGCGACGGTCGAGGGAGTGGCAAGATTGTTGGTGGTATTGATGGAACTGAGGTAGAGCGTGATTTTGTCGTTAAGGGTGGGATGGGTGGCATTGATGGCGAGCGCCAGATTTTCAGTTTCGCTGTTGCCGCGGGCGATCGAAAAGCCGACATCGGCTCCGCCCTGCCAGCCGTGCTTCAGACCAGGATGCAGGCTCTTGTCATAGGCCGTTTGTTCGTCGTCGTTGCGGATGAGGGTGACGTCGTCTTTGGGCGCTTCGACGGTGCCGGCGGTTTTGGTCGCAATCTCAATCTTGCCATCCGAAGTGGTAACCGGTCCCACCGCCGTCTTCCCGTCTTTGAGGGTGACGTGCAGTTGCGCGTCGGTCTTGATCTCTTGAATGGTGTCGAACTGAATGGTGACATCTCCGGCGGCGTCCGTGTGCAACACAAGCGTCTTGCCGTCAGACTTCACCACCGTGCCGGTGAGCCGGTCGCCGTTTTTCAACGTGACCTGGTCGGCGAGTACCGCGGTCGAGAGTCCGAGCAGCATCATCAGGGGGAATAGTTGGAATGTGCGCAACACGACCTACCTCCAAAGGGAAGAGATTTGAGATTGAAACACCAAACGGGGTTGCCCAGGAACGGAAATCTGGAACGGGAACACAGACGCTTATGGCGACAAAGCGGCAGATATGCCGGGAAGATACTGCTCCGTAGTGCTCCTCTGGCTCGGAGTCAGTTAGCTCTTGGTATCGGTTTTCTTGGTTGGATCGCTGGCAGCATTTGAAGCGTCCGTTGACGGGTTATCCTTAATGCCGTCTTTCATCCCATCTTTCAGCGCGCGAATGCCCTCGCCCAACCCTTTCCCCAGTTCAGGCAATTTCTTGGGACCGAACACCAGCAAAGCTATGGCAAAGATAATAATCAGGTGCATCGGTTGAAATAGACCTTCAAACATCGGAGCCTCCAAGGGACAGAACTACCTGCCCAAATCATACGCTATTGGATGCTTAGGCGAAAGGTCAAGCGACCTTGGCCAAGATCATCGATAGCATTTTCACTGTTTTACCGAATCCCGCGCCCAGGTTCGGTGAATCCTGCCACGGAAGGGTGTGATTGCGGTCACACTCAACCGCAACAGACAAGTGCGAAACTCCAGGAAAGTCGCTCCATTCAGTTACTTCCGTGACCTTACCAGCGGGTTCGGTGCCGGGCTATGTTTCTGAAGAGGTTTTTGGAGGGGTGCTTCGGTCCGCATTTCCTCAAAAGCCGCCACCAATAAGCCAATTCAGGTCGTCGGGGAGTCCGGTGAGAGTCAAGGTTTTACTTTCCTTCTGGGTCTTCAGTCTGTCGATTGCGCTCGCCCAATCCACCGGCTCAACGCGTCCAAATCAGCAGCCTGTGAACACGACCCAGTTGGCGGCGTGGTTGATCGGAGGAGTTCCGAGCACCCGGCTCGCCCGCCTCGTGGCAGAAAGGGGCCTCGCGAATCTGCCGACCCGCAACGAACTCCATCAGATGGACTCACTGGGAGCTGATAAAGAGTTGATGCGAGTGTTGAATTCGGGCAATGTTTTTTCGGCTCAGATTGGTCCTCCGGTTCCAGATTTGTTATTGAAAGCGGCGGCCGCGGTGCGGCAGCAACAATTCCACCAGGCGGAGAATGACCTGCGAGACGCGGTCAGCGCCGATCCTGAAAATTCCGCCCTGCATTTCGCCCTGGGTGTCGTTTACCGGCAGGAAGACGAATCGGACGAGTCTTATGACGAGCTGGCTCGAGCGACAAAGATCATGCCGGACCTTCCGGAAAATCACGCTGCCCTGGCCTACCTCTTTTACGGGTTGGACGACGGCCCGAATTCGATTGCGGAAGCCCGTACCGCACTGAGCATCGATCCTCAAAATGCCGAAGCATATCAATACCTGGGACTCGGCTTGTATTCGACCGGACAGTATGCGGCTGCGGTTCATGCGTATGAAGAGTCCCTGGTACGCGACCCCGGCAATGCTGACACGTACTACGACATGGGGATCGCGCAGCACGCAAACGGAAACCAGCCGCGCGCCATTGCAGCGTACCAGCAGGCCATCAAGTTGAGGCCTGCATTTTGGGAGGCGCACTCCAACCTGGGGCTGATCTGGCACGAGCAGGGAAATCTAGCACAGGCCGTCGCAGAGTATCGCGAGGCTAAGCGGATGGCTCCCGGCGAAGCCTCCATCCGTAACAATCTGGGGAATACTTATTGCGATCAGGGCAATTTCGATTCAGCGATTGAGGAAATGCGTGTCCTATACCGCGAACATCCGGAGTGGCAGCAAGGGCACGCTTGCCTGGCCAGCGCTTACATGGCGAAGAAGAATTATGACTCTGCGGTGGAAGAACTGAAGCTGGCGGTGCGATTGAATCCGACTGGCTCGACCGAGCACCGGATTCTTGGGCAGGCGCTTCTGCTGGCCAACCAGCCGGAGGAAGCGCTGCGCGAATTGCGGCTGGCCGTATCGCTCAATCCCGACTCCGACATCGCCCATCATCTTTTGGGCACCCTTCTGTTTGAGAAGCAACAGTTGCACGCTGCCGAGAAGGAGTTTCGCGAGGCATTGCGGGTGAACGCCTCCGCCGATAACCACTATTCTCTGGCAGCCTGCTTGATGAGCCTGGACCGCTATCAGGAAGCACTCACGGAACTGGAGACGGCCGCGCGGCTTGACCCGGAGCGTGCAATCTACCGGGCGCGTCGGGAAGAACTGCTCAAATTGATGAAGGAAGAGAGTTCGCGCTAGGTCGAGTTGCGCAGGGCTTCCGGCTGGGATTGCCGGACCAGTGGGCCAATGCCGCCGATGTACTCCGGTGCTTAGGTGCAGGAGCAGGCAGTACTTACACTTAGAGTGAACCCGAGCCCCATCGGGTCCCACGAATCCGTTCAGGGGAGAATTGCAAATGGCGACCAACGCAACCCGAACCCAGCAAGATATCGTGAATTCTGTCGTACAGGCGTCTTTGGCGAAAGATTCGACTGCGCGCCGCGCTGAAGGTCGGGTGGTGACCGATTCATCCGCAAATACCCCGCGCCGGCAATCGGGATATGGTTTGCCCTGCGCCAAGTGCCACTTGTACTACCCCGCCGATCTGGACGTTTGCCCCACCTGCCAGCACCATGAGCGAGTTTCACCGGTCGCGCCCCAGATTCCGCCGCGAGTATCACAGGCGGTGGTCGATGCGGTTCCGGATACTGCTGTGATTGAGCAGGAGCGTGAGGAATTCCTGCGACAGTTCAAGTCGCAACTGCTGGAAGCGCACGCCGAAGTGGTGAGCGCTCCGGATGCCATTTGCAAGTTCCGCGAGCACCATACTGGAGAAGTCGCTGGCGCTGAAATCTGCAACTCCTGCTACGAACGGCTGCAGGAGCGTCTCGATGTGTTCGAAGCAGCCTTGCATCTGGAACTGAAAGAGGCAGCGCAAATCATTTACGATGCGGTCTGGGCCGATCCGTCGGATCCGAGCAAGACCTACCAGAACGCTGCCAGCGCGCTATTGTCTGAGTTGCGCAAGCGCGCCGGAATGACCGCGATCCTGGGTCCGTTCCAACCACTCTCGCACTAGAAACGCTTCTTGATCGTTGTGGCCGTTTGAGAGAGTTATGCCCTCGCGGCACAGACTCGAGTCATTTTTCCGTGCAAGTGGTTGAGACCCCGTGCAAGTTGTTGAAAAGTCGTTGGAGGCCTCTCGGGGGCTGTCAGGCGGAGCTTTTTCCAGAGGATGAGGATTTCCTCGGGTGCAGAACCGATCGTCGCAGGAAGGGGCGTTTCCGGCTCCGCAAGCGCTATTCTGGGCGATGATCTGCGGCCGATTTTGCAGCCGGGGGGCAGGATTATTCTGACGTACAATGATCGATTACATGATTGTACATACAATCACTGTAAGGTAAAGATCTTGTTCGACTTGAGCTATTCTGGCTTAAGTCCGACCCATTTTTTGCCGGCGTAAAGCTTGTAGCCCTCGCCATCTTCCACCAGTTTCAGAGGAACGGCATGCACTACTGCGGAGTCAGTTTGCGAAGTTGTGCTGAGGACATCGTTGTTGGCCACGTCCATGACGACGAACTTGCCGTCGGCGGTGAAGCCAAAGCCGTACTCTCCCGGCGCTAATGTCGATCCTCCGATGCTGAGCTTGCTTTCAGTGATCAGCATGCCTTGGTATTTCTGCTGAATCGCGGTCGAGTAGCCCGAGGCGTCTACCAGAGCTGCCAGCGTCATTTTGCCGTCGGTCAGCTGAAAGCCGACTGAGTTGCGAACCTGCACCGGAGCCTTCTGGCCGCGGAAGAAATATTCCGCCGGGACCGCTTTCTTCAGTTCTTCGCCGCTAAGGATGTGCTTCGAAGCCTGCTGTGCAACTGCCGATGCAATCATCATGACGGCGGAAGCGCCGAGAATCGCCAACCGCGTGTTCCGCATAAGAGTGAGTCCTCGATTGTGGGAATGAAAACTGCTCTCGGAGAATCTAACTGTTTCGCTCGTCAGGCGCAAACCTGACTATCGACAACTGACTGCTACTCTTGACCACCCACTCCTGTTTTCTGACAATTTCACTTTGGCCGCAAGATCCGGATAGTCCGCTAGGAATGCTTGGCCGTAGGCTTTTCTTACTATGACGACCAATGCCATACTCACAACGGAAGGCCTGAAGACGATGTCAGCTTACCAACCCAAACCGACGCCGACCCCGGAAGCTGGCCCCGACCCGCGCTGGAATGCCGTGATTGCCCGCGATGCCGAGCACGATGGGAAGTTCGTGTTTGGGGTCTCGAGCACGGGCGTATACTGCCGGCCATCGTGTGCCGCGCGGCGGCCACGGCGGGAGAACGTGCAGTTCTTCCTGAAACCCGAAGACGCCGAGCAAGCAGGATATCGTGCCTGCCTGCGATGCCGTCCCAAAGCCTTCAGCGGCAATGCCGAGGCGGATGGGGTGAAGGCGATCTGCCGCTTTATCGAGCAGCATCTCGATGAGCCCGTGACTCTGGAGCGCCTGGGCAAGGAATTCCGTCAGAGCCCGTTTCATCTGCAGCGGCGGTTTAAGGCCGTGCTGGGTATCACCCCGCGTGAGTACGCTGATTCCTGCCGCTTGCGCATGCTCAAGCGCGGTCTTCAGGCTGGAGATTCGGTGACTCGCGCCATGTACGACGCCGGCTACGGTTCCAGCAGTCGGCTCTACGAAAAGACCGCGTCGCAACTGGGGATGACGCCTGACAAGTACCGGCGCGGTGCGATTGCCGCCTCGATTCGCTATACCTGCGCCGATTCGCCGCTGGGGCGAATGCTGATTGCCGCGACCGAGCGGGGGATCTGCGCGATTCAGTTCGCACGGTCCGACGGCGAGTTGATCGAGGGTCTGAAGCGCGAATTCCCCTTCGCAACCCGGAAAGTGGATGAAGGCGGTTTGCGATCGTGGGCGAGCGCTTTGCTGCGGCACATGCGGGGCAAAGACCTGAGTTCGGCGTTGCCCCTCGACATCCGCGCCACGGCATTTCAGCGGCGCGTGTGGGCGTATCTGCAATCGATTCCCTTCGGAGCGACGCGGTCCTACAGTGAGGTCGCGAAAGGCATTGGGCGGCCTACCGCAGTTCGTGCGGTCGCTCGTGCTTGCGCGACAAATCCCGTTGCGGTTGCGATCCCGTGCCATCGCGTGGTTCGCGAAGATGGAAGCATGGGCGGGTATCGCTGGGGTATTGAGCGCAAGAAAGCACTGCTGGAAATGGAGCAGCCATCGTAGAGACGTTGCTCGCAACGTCTCTACGGCAGGTCTTATCTTCCCGCACGATTTCTTACAGACAGCCAGTTCAGGAACGCGACTGCGACCGCGATGAGCAGCACGATCGATTTGTTGTATTCGATGCGCGTGAGCAACGCTGCGCAAATCAGAACGCCCACGATCGCCATCAGCGTGCCGCCTGGGAGATGAAATATTGCGGGCGTTTTTTGTTTTCTCCGCAAAGCCGGAAGGGAAGCGCAGATGACACCGTAATAGAACAGGCGCGATCCCGCCGAGAGGGTTGCGTTGCCGGCAAAGGTGCCAAACCAGGCGAGCAGCCACACGATCAGAGCGAATACAAAAATGGAGAAGTACGGCGTGCGGAAGCGGGGATGCACGGCGGCGAAGAAAGAAGGGAAGTCGCCGCGCTCCGCAAGTGCAAAGGTAATGCGCGGAGTGGCGAGCATGTTGCCGCTCAGGTATCCATAAATCGAAAACAGCGCGCCCATTCCAATCAGTACGCTCCCGCCCGATCCCATCACAATACGTGCCACGTCGGCTAGCGGGCGTTGGCTATGGCCCGGATCGGGGAGAACGCCCACAACAATCCACTGAATCAGGCCGTAGATGACGGCGCAAGCGAGCAGGGCTGCGAAAAGTCCGAAGGGCATATCCCGCCGAGGGTCTTTGGCCTCGCCGGCGGAGATGAGGGCGGCCTCGAAACCTCCATAGGCGAAGATGAGCAGGACCATGGAGCGTGCCCAGTCGTTACCTGCCGGTGAAACCATGCCTTGGGGAACGATGCGGTGGGTGCCGATCAGGTAGAGCGCGCCGGCCACTCCGACCAGGCCAAGCGACGACAGTTTCGCGGCAGTGAAGAAATTGCTGACTCGCGCGCCCGTGCGTACTCCGCGAACGTTGATAGCTGCGAGAAACCCGATCAGCAGCGTCAGAATCGCGAGCTTGGGAAAGGTTTCGGTGGCGCGCGGCCAGAACTGCCCGAGGTACACGACAAATAAGTTGGCGTTGGCGGCGCATGAAGTCAGGCGCACGAACCAGACCAACCACGCCACCTGAATTCCCATGAAGCGTCCGAAGGCCTGGTGCGCATAAAGGTAGGGGCCGCCGGTGCTGGCGAAGCGGGAGGCCACCTCCGCAAAGCATGCGAGGATGATGCCCATGGCAGCTGCCGCGAGAACGACGGCCAGGACGCTGGCGCGTCCAAGGAGAGCCGCGAGAACGGAGGGCAGGCCGAAGACTCCGCTCCCGATAATGCAGTTCAAAGTGAGGGCTGCGAGGCTCCAGCGGCCGATGGCGCGGACTAGCCCCTCGCTAGACGCAGTTTGCGGAGCGCTTTCGGTCACCGCGAGTTTGTATCACAAATCGCGCCCGCTCTGGCGGCGCGATGGGCTGTGGTCTAGAATTTTCGCCAATCCAAAGGTGGGGGCTGTTTCGTAATTCTTTTTAGATCACGAGAGGAGCGCGACACGCGATGTTCAATGAAGGCCGTTGCGTCTTTGTTGCTGGTGGAACCGGCTACATGGGGCAGAAGTTGATTGCAAAACTCCTGTCACGTGGGCACGAGGTGCGGGCGCTGGTGCGTCCGGGGTCGGAGAAGAAGCTTCCCGCCGGATGCAAGCCGGTTGATGGAAATGCGCTCGATGGCGCGAGCTATGCGAATCAGATTTCTCCGGCAGACACGTTCGTGCAGTTGGTGGGAGTAGCGCATCCCAGTCCGGCGAAGGCAGCGGAATTCCGCCGGGTGGATCTGCCCGCCGGCCTGGGAGCGATTGCGGCGGCAAAGTCGGTGGGCATTCGACACTTCGTTTACCTGAGCGTGGCGCATCCAGCGCCCATGATGCACAACTATATCGCGGTGCGCTCGCAGTGCGAGGCCGCCATTGTGACGGCCGGACTGAATGCAACCATCCTGCGGCCGTGGTACGTTCTTGGTCCCGGCCACCGTTGGCCGTATCTTCTGTTGCCTGTGTACAAAGTAGCGGAACTGTTGCCACCGACGCGTGAGGGCGCCCAGCGCCTGGGGCTGGTGACTTTGGAGCAGATGACCAATGCACTAACGGTGGCAGTAGAAAATCCGGTGGAGGGAATACGGGTGGTAACGGTACCGGAAATTCGCGCGGCATGCGCGTGAAAAGCCGCGCCAATCGCGGTGTTTGAAGGGGTGACCTTTTATCGATCCAAAGTAATGCTGAGAATTACGAAAGGCGCATGCCCGTGGGACATCTATTCGCTGTGCATTGCCGATGAGATGGTTGGAAGGCAAACAGAATGGCCATCGACGACATGGACGACCTTCATCTGCGAATCGCACGCGTCACCGAAGACCTGCGCACCATTCAGCAGGAGCTTAACTGCGCTGCTATGCAGGCTCCGAGTGATCCGGAACTGATGGAAGCGCTGAATTCGCTTTCGGAGACAGAGCCCATCGATACCTTGCGCACGGCCCTTGACCAGATGCGCCATTTCCTCTGGTTCTATTCGCAGGTGATGAGCAACGAACCTGAACTTGGGGATAAGCTACGGCAGGCAGGCGCGGCGGCCACATCGGATGAAAGTCCTAAGACTGGCAGTTCGTTCCTGGATCAGCTCTCGCGCGCCGACGAACTCATGCTGCTGCATCACTTGGCGGATGCAAGACGCCGCAAACCCAACTAAGAGTTTTTGCGCCTCTCTCTCACTGTTTCAAATAACGAAGCGCAACACATCCTGATTTAAAAATCTTGGACTCAACAAGTTTTAGTTGCAATCTCTCCTGCAAGTTAATACCTTCAAAAAACCGTCTTCCTTCTCCTGCAACTATCGGGTGAACGACAAAACGGCATTCATCAATCAGACCAAGCTCGACAAGTTGTGAAGGAATATTGACACCACCGGTAAGGATATTTTTGCCTTGTTCTTGTTTCAATTTAAGTATTTCGTCGAGAAGGTTCGTACGAACAATTCTCGTTTTTTTCCCTTCAGGGCTGTCTAAGGAGCGTGAGAAAACAATAATTTTGTTGATGGCGTCAAATGCCTGGGCAAATTCGTAATCTGCTTTTGTCTGCCCGGAATGGCTTTTCGCCACATCGGGCCAATAAGGAACCATCAATTGATAAGTTTTACGCCCGTAGAGGAAGGTGTCAGCATCTCGCGTGAGGAGCGTAAAATACTCAAGCGTTTCATCATCAGGATTGAATTTGGTATGGTCGCAGCAGCCATCTAAGGTAGTGTTGATTGCGAAGATTACATTTCTCATAGGATTGTCCTGACCCTGTCTTGCGCGCCCGCGCTCACAAGAGTTTGAGTTAGAATCCGCGCCCACGAACAATCGTCTTCACTACTTCGCCGGCGGACGTCAACACGGTGAAATCGGCGTCGGCGCCTGGCTTCAGAACGCCGTGATGTGCGGCCAAGCCCACGGCCTGCGCCGGGTTGAGCGTGGCAGCGCGCACGGCGTCGCGCAAGCTCCAGTCAGAAAACTTGGTCACGTTGCGCACCGCACGGTCCATCGTCAGCACGCTTCCGGCGAGGCTGCCATTGGCCGTGCACTTGCCGTCTTTCACGTCGACCTCGATGGGGCCTAACTGGTAGCGCCCTTCGGGCATGCCAGTGGCGGAGATTGCGTCGGTGATGAGCACGGCGCGTTCGCGGCCCTTGGCCTGCAAAAAAACCTTCACGACTTCGGGGGCGACATGGATGCCGTCGACGATGATGTCGGCGGTGATGCGGTCATCGCTGAGCACTTCGCCGATGATTCCCGGTTCGCGGTGATCGAGCGGACGCATGGCATTGAAGGTGTGGGTGGCGTGGCGGGCTCCGGCCTTCACCGCGTCCTTGGCCGTGGGCATTTCGGCGTCGGAGTGGCCGATGCTGACACAGACCTGGCGCCGGGCCGCTTCGGCGATCACTTCCATGGCGCCGGGAATTTCGGGTGCAATGGTAAGCATGCGAACGTGCCCGCGCGCCGCCTGCCACAAACGATCGAAGATGGCAACGGTGGGCTCGACCAGATTCTCCGGCGGATGGACTCCGCGCCTCTTGTGGGAGAGAAACGGTCCCTCGAGATGAATGCCGATGGGACGAGCTTGTGGGGTATCGCCATTCGTGACGTCGGCGGTAGATTCGATCGCGTCCGCGAGGCGACTGAGGGCGGTACAGGTCGCGTCGAGGGGCGCGGCGACGGTGGTCGCAAAATATGCGGTGACCCCGTGTGTGGTCAGAAAGTTTCCCAGGCGCGGCAGTTCGGAGGTCGAGGCTCGCATCACGTCAAGCCCAGCTCCGCCATGCATGTGGATATCGAGGAAACCGGGTGCCAATATTCCATTGCCGAAGTCGAGGAGAGAGGTGTTCGCGGGAAGCTCTTTGGAGGAGTGGGTGGAGATCTCAGAGATTCGCCCGTCTTCCACGATGAGAAGTGGATTCGCAATCTCTTCCGCGGGAGTGAACAAACGGCTTGCGGTGAATGCAGTCTTCATGAGGGGCTGGTGTGGAGCGAAAATCTATCGTAGTCGTATCCGCAGGTTTCAGACAACAGTTAGGGGCCGAAAGCGCGTGTAGCAGGCAACCGCGTGCGGATGGAGTGGAGTGTTATAATTTGTAAGTATTTCAGCAGTTCCTGCGAAGGGCGCCCCGTAGTTCCTCTCGCGCCTTTGCACACGTCGGGGAGTGGCTCAGCCTGGTAGAGCACCTGGTTCGGGACCAGGGGGTCGGAGGTTCAAATCCTCTCTCCCCGACCATTTATTCCCGGTCCGTTCCGGAGACCGTGGGCATCGCGCCGTCCTTCGCAAGACCTCTCTGTCCTTCTGTGGTTATTTCTTTTTCGAGTTCTGCGTGCCGAGGATGAAGGCCGCGACGTTGTTATGGAGACCTTTCAATGAGGCTTCGTGTGCATACACCATATGCCCGGATTCATAAAACTTGAATTCAATATTCTTCTGTAACTTGGCTGGAATGGGCAGATGCTGCATTTC
>Ga0207693_10000781_pt1 | contig 28462 bp, 22 predicted proteins | sample LARL81metaG_FD_184347 | JGI IMG/M metagenome (GOLD analysis project Ga0207693, IMG submission 184347) | Corn, switchgrass and miscanthus rhizosphere microbial communities from Kellogg Biological Station, Michigan, USA - LAR L8-1 metaG... | ecosystem: Host-associated > Plants > Roots >... | reverse complement strand
TCCTGATACACAAATGAAGGTAATCAAGCCCTCAAAAATGGATGGCTCGAGGCCCGTTGGCCCTCGCCGCCACGAAAAATCAATCAGGAGAGTTCATTTTGATGAGGTCCGGGTGGCTTCGGTGTGCGCTGCTGATGGGCAGCCTGTCGATGTTTGTGAGTTGCGGCTCGTCGAATAAATCGGCTCTGGTCTACCTGGTCAGTCAAGGCAGCAATCCGGGGACGATCTCGGCATACAAGCTGGACTTGAAGAAAGGCACTCTGAGCTCTGATAACGGGGCCCTTACCGCAACCGGGAAAAGCGTGAACACTGGCACCCAGCCGACGAATCTACTCTTCGATCCATCCCAGACGTTCGCTTTCGTTGCGGACTTCGGAAGCCCAATCGATCCGGGGACTGACAATAGCAAGAAGAATGGCGACGTCGGCATATTCTCGATTGCCAAGGATGGAAGTCTGGCCAGCGCAGGCACAACCTCTTTCCCCGTCGATGACTGTCTGAGTTCGAATCCCGTGGGGCTGGCGATGGATACGAAGGGCAAGTTTTTGTTCGTGGCGGTTCAGACTTTTTATAACGTGAATGGTACGGCGTCGTGTCCGGCAAACCCGTCCAACGGAGCGCCAGGACCAGGGTACGTAGCCGCATTTCCGGTTTCATCCGGGACGCTGGGGGCGATGGTGTCGGCCGCGATCCCGGTGCCTGCCGGACCGCCGGGCACGAACATACCTCAGCCGACCGCCGTGGGGGTCGCCAATACTTTGAATTACATCTATGTGACCGACGGCGTGAACAATACCGTCGTTGGTTTCGCGTATGACACGACGAGCGGAGCACTCAGTTCCGTGCCCGGCCAATTCTTTGCGGTGGGCAAGTTGCCGCGTGCCGTGATTTCTCCGCCCGAAGGCACATTCTTATACGTGGCGAATGGCAACTCTGATGACATCTACGAGTTCTTCATTAACGCCGACGGCAGCCTGCAGCCCATTACCAACGCTACGGTCACGATCCCTACCGGTGTCGGGCCGGTCGCCATGCTGACGGATCCAAACGCGAAGTACCTGTACGCGCTGTCGAACGGCGGCAGCCAGATCCACGGATACACCATCAATCGGGTGACGGGCGCGCTCACCGCCGTAGGCACCAACGGTGGCGCGGTTTCGACCGGCGCAAATCCGGTGGCGTTTACGATTCGCTCCGACGGCAGCACGAGCGGTAACTACTGGGTGTTCACGTCGAACTTTGGAGCGAATACGGTTTCGAGCTACGCCCTGAATGGTTCCACGGGTGTGCTGACAGCACTTCCACAGTTGACCGCGCCGGCAGCGCCGTACGGAATCGCAGCGCGATGAGTGTTCGCGAAGCGCGTGATTAGGTCGGGACTTTCAGAATCAGGTAAGCGCCTAGCATCGCAAAGATGAGGTCGGGGGACCAGGCAGCCAGCGCGGGCGGAAGCTGGCTCAGGTTTCCCATGGATTCGAACAGTCGCGAGACTACTTCGTAGACGCCGGCGATCCCCACCGCCACCGCAATTCCTGTAACAGCGCCACGCTTTCCTGCTGAGAGAGAGAAGGGAATGGCGAGAACGGCCATTACCAGCGTGACCACGGGAACAGCCAGTTTCCGCTGCAGCTGAACCTTCAGGCGCACTACGTCAAATCCACTCTGCTGCAAATCGTGGATGTAGCGCCGCAATTCTTCGAAGCTCATCTCGGAAGACTGCTTCACTTCTTTCTTGAAGTATGTGGGCGGTTCGCTGAACTGGGGAAACGCGGTGACGTCGAACTGGTGATAGCTCTCGATCGAATCTCCATTCAGCTTGCGCACCCAGCCTTGTTCGTAGATCCAGCGCTGCGTCACGTCGGACCAGTGTGCGCGCTCGGCGTAAAGGCGCTCGGTGATGGCGAAGCTGCGCGGATCGAACTGGAAGACGGAGATGTCGGCGAACTGGTCGCGGTCCGCGTCGAAGAACTGGTAGTAGTAAATGTCGGAGTGCTGTCCGAAGATCCACTTGCGATCCGGCCGCAAGTAGGTTTGCGCCGGCTTGCCCTTGATCTGGTTGCGCAGGGCGTCCTGCCGCTTGTTGGCGTGCGGCAGGTAGAACTGATCGAAGAAAAACAGGCTCCCCGCCATGACAGAGCAGATCACGAGCACAGGGACGATGATCCGGTAGATGCTGGTGCCGGTGGCTTTGATGGCGGTGACTTCGTTGGAACGCTCCATCAATCCGAACGTGACCAGCACCGCCAGCAGCACGCCGTACTGCGTAAGGTTGTAAATGAAGTACGGGCACACGTTCAGCAGGTAATCGCCTACGACCCACGCAGAAATGTGATTGCGCATGATGTCGGTAAGCAGTTCGAACAGCGTGAATACCAGCATCAGGGTGAGGAAGGTCGCCATGATCATGCCCAGGTAGGCGAAGAAGTCGCGCAGCACGAAGTCGTCGAGAATCGTGGGGAAGTCGACCCCCGTCAGCCGCCATCGGGACGAGGCTCGTTCGAAAGCGGCTCCGGCGCTGCTTGCCAGGCCGCTGGTGCCGGGCGCTTCGGACCGTTTGGAGCGGAACGGGTTCTTAAGCGCAAGCCACTGTCCCACTTCGAGCGGGCGTCGCTCGGCACGCCATAGCAGGAAAGCTCCGCCGAAAAGGAAGACAAGGTCCGCGAGCCAGACGCCGAAACCGGGCGACACTCGGCCTTGGCGCGCGAGCGAAAGTCCCACCAAAGAAGCAGAGTAGTACAGGAAAACCAGTCCAATGGCGAGCACAAAGCCCGACGACTTGCCGCCCTTTTTGGAGGAGAGACCGAGCGGGATGCCAACCAGCGCGAGAACTACGCAGGCCGCCGGCAAAGCAAGACGACGATGGAATTCGATCAGGTACCAGCGCGCGGTGGCGGGAGGTGCGCTGCGCGCCGCATCGAGCAAAGCTCGTGTGCTCATCTCTGAAACGGGTACGGGCTCCACGTCGGCTTTCTCAGTCGCCGGGATTTCAATGGGGATATCGGTTTGCTGGAAGCTGGAAATCTGATAGTGGTCCGGCTGTTTGGCGTCGGTTTCATGCGTGGAGCCGTTGACCAAGTGCAGGTGAAGACGAGTCGGTCCTTCACTCACCAGAATCCCTTGCTCGGCTTGCCAGATGCGTGGGGATCCAGGTGTGCTGTTGTCGGCGAGAAAGACACCCTTCCACACCGCCGCGCGCGTACCTCCATGCACGTCCTGGACGTACAACACGATTTTCGGGAAACCTTCGTAGAACACTCGCGGCTGGACTTCGAACGAAGCCTGCGCGGTCTTTAGGCGATCCTGCATGCGAGCCAGAGCAGCCTGCGAGGCGGGCGCGAGATAGACACCGTTGACCAGCGATATCAGCCACGCGCCCAGCACGAAAATGGCGAGGATACGCAGGAACGTCCACACGCCGACTCCACTGGCACGCATCGCGGTGATTTCGCTGTCAGCGGCGAGGCGGCTCAATCCGATCAGGATGCCGACCAGTACGCCCGCGGGGATCGTGATCGTGAAGGCTAGAGGCAGGCTGAGGCCGATGACTTCAAGTACGCTTCCCAAGGGCGCGCTGTTGCGCACCACGAGTTCGAGAATGTGGCCGAGATCTTTTGTAAAGAGAATGAACGTGAAAATAGCCGCACCGATCGCGGCGTGAGATACCACTTCGCGTAAGATGTAGCGCGTGAGAATCCGCATGGCTGCGGGGCTGTCGCCTGATGCGAGTCTAGCATGCTATCCAGACACGAAGAGCCTCGTCTAAGGCATAGGAGAAGTGTTTGTCGTTGGCTGCAGACGACGCATGATTCGTCGCAAAAGCAAGAACTTCGCCCCTGAACCGGGGTGTCCCCGTTTATCAGTTACGATCCCAAATCTCTGGAAGGTGTTATGAAACTGCGTCACAGCCTTGTTGTGCCTTTTGTCCTTCTGCTCTCCGCGTGGGTTTGTGCGGCGCCGAACAGCGAAATGCAGGAGGGCGCCAATCATCTGACGTCCTCGATCTACACCGGCCCTGTCATGCGCACGCTGCGCGAATTGTCGGACGGCTTCGGCGGGCGTCTCACCGGATCGCCTGCATACAACCAGGCCGCGGAGTGGGCGGCGACGAAGTTCCGCAGCTACGGCATCCAGAACGTGAAACTGGAACCGTTTGCCATGGACAACGGCTGGGTTCGAGGCACGGCCAGCGGACAGTTGCTGACGCCCACGTCGCGCGCCCTGCATCTGGAGTCGTTGGGCTGGTCGCCCTCCACGCCCGCGGGCGGAGTTAAAGGCGAAGTGCTGATTGTGGATGACATCTTGCCTGATGTGGTAAAGGCGTTGGCGCCGAGGGTGAAAGGCAAAATAGTCATTATCGATGTCGGAAAGATCTTTGCGCATGGCTGGACCAAGGTACTCGAGCCGCTGGAACTTTCTTACAAGGTATTCAAGGACAACGGGGCGGTTGGCGTTGTGTTCCCCAGCGGCGACCGTAACAACGTGCTCAGCGCGAGCGATCCGAACTGGGGATCGTCGTTGCTGCTGATGCCGGGAGCACAGATCGGCATGGAAGATTTTCAGTTCATCCGGCGATCACTCGAGAAAGGCCCCGTCACGATGCAGTTCGAGCTGAAGAATACGACCACCGGACCAATGCAAGTGAATAACGTGATCGCGGAAATTCGCGGCAGTGAGTTGCCGGAGGAATGGATCATCATCGGCGCGCATCTGGACTCGTGGGACTACGGAACCGGCGCGCAGGACAACGGCACGGGAAGCGTGATGGTGCTGGACGTCGCGCGTGCCATTGCGGCGATAGGCAAGGCGCCTCGGCGCAGCATCCGTTTCGCGCTGTGGGGCGGGGAAGAGCAGGGGCTGCTCGGATCGTATGCCTATACGCAGGCGCATTTGAATGAAATGTCGAAATGCGTGGCGGTGCTGAACACTGACAACGGGGCCGGACATCCGAAGGGCTGGAAAGTTGAGAGTCGGAAGGATGTGGAAGACGCAATGCATCCGATCAGTGACGCCCTTCTGAAAGACATCAGTGGGGGAGGCTTGTCTCTCGAGACTTCGTATGACACGGATCACGGTCCGTTCATGCTGCAGGGCGTGCCCGCGCTTGATCTGTGGGTCGACATGAGCCACTACGGGGAAGTCCATCACAAGTCGAGCGACACGTACGACAAAGTAGATCCCATTGATCTGAAGACCGGGGCTGCAATCGTGGCGGTGACAGCTTGGGCGATTGCCGAAGACGCCAAACCCATTGCCGGCCATCTCGATCATACCGCTGTAGCGGAGATCCTGAAGAAGGCTGATCTGGACTCCTTACTGACGTACATTGGGCAGTGGAAGCCGTAACCTCGGCAGGCCAGCGAATTATCGATTTGTGAATCAGCGGGCACGGCAAATGCAGTGCCCTTTTTCTTGGTAGAAGGAGGTACAAGAAGAAAGCAGCATTTTTGGCAAGCCCTGTGAAGTGACTTTGGCAAGCCTTGGAATCGACGCGCTGTACAAGTAATTGCTACGGTAAAGACCCGATTCCCTCGGGAAGCATTTTTTGCATATTCGGGAGCAGGAAGGTCGACCTCGTTGTCCACAGATCACGGTAAGTGATTCTCAGGACGGGGCCTGTCTTTGGCAGCAAAGATGCTCGGGCTTCATCGGCTTATTGCGTTTCATGCCCCAACGGACTTCAAAGGCGGGGGTAGGTGCGAAGATGAAGCGACGACGTTTGTTGTGCGTGGACGACGATTCGAGTTTCCGTCAGTTCTATAAGAACCTTCTGGGGAGCTACGGCTACGATGTGACGGTAGCCGCCAGCGCGAAGCAGGCCCTTAAGTTGTTCCTATCCAAAAAGGTCGATGCGGTGTTGACCGATTTCGAGATGCCAGAGATGACGGGCGCAGAACTGGCTGCCCGCTTGAAGAAAATCCGTCCTGAGTTGCCGGTGTTGATGGTGTCGGGATCGGCCGCTGTGCATCGGCAAATACCTTCAGGCGTGGATGCCACGGTTCCGAAAGGAACCGGTTGCGCCAAACTGGTGGATCAGATCGAGCAGGCGATGGCGAAGTATCAAAGCCGGCCGGCCAAGCTGAATCCGCGCCGATTCGCACCGCTCGGATCCGTGCTTGCCAGCATTGCGCTGATCGCGTACGCAGTGCCGCGGCTGTTGAAGTAGTCAGACGACGTTCCCGTCCAACCTAGACTCTCATTCCGGCTTGAGGAACAAAGCTGCCAAGGGCGGCAATGTGAGCTCAATCGAGAATGGGCGGCCGTGTTGTTCGATCGGTTGGGCCATTACTCCACCGCCGTTACCGATTCCGCTGCCTGCGTATTCGCCACCGTCGCTATTCAGCATCTCTTTCCACCACCCGCCCATCGGTACGCCGACGCGATATTTTTCTCGAGGCACGGGCGTGAAGTTGCACGCCACCAGCATCACGTCTTTTGATGACTTCCCCTTGCGGAGCAGTGACACGACGCTCATGGGCGCGTCGTTGCAATCAACCCACTCGAAGCCGGCTGAATCATTGTCCAGTTCGTGCAAGGCTTTTTCGTTGCGATACAAATGATTCAAGTCGCGCATCCAGCTATGCACGCCGCGGTGCACGGGATACTGCAGAAGCCACCAGTCGAGTGCACGGTCATGCGACCACTCGTTGGATTGTCCGAACTCTCCACCCATGAAGAGAAGCTTCTTGCCGGGTTGCGCGTACATGTAAGCGAACAGCAAACGCAGGTTCGCGAACTTCTGCCACTCGTCGCCCGGCATTTTGTTCAGCAGAGAACCTTTGCCATGGACGACTTCGTCATGTGACAGCGGCAGCACAAAGTTCTCAGTAAAACCATATAGCATGCGGAAGGTCAGCATGTTGTGGTGATACTGGCGGTGAATGGGATCCTCGTGGAAGTACTTCAGGGTGTCGTGCATCCAGCCCATGTCCCATTTCATGCCAAAGCCGAGGCCGCCGACGTATACGGGACGCGAGACCATTGGCCATGCGGTGGATTCTTCGGCAATGGTCTGAACGTCAGAGTGCTCTTTGTACGTTTCTTCGTTGAATCGGCGAAGAAAGTCGATGGCCTCAAGGTTTTCACGACCGCCGTATTTATTCGGAATCCACTGGCCTTCCTTGCGGGAGTAATCGAGATACAGCATGGAGGCGACGGCGTCGACTCGCAATCCATCGGCGTGATACTTTTCGAGCCAGAACATCGCGCTCGACATCAGGAAACTACGAACCTCGCTGCGGCCGTAGTTGAAGATATACGTCTTCCAATCGGGATGAAAACCCTGGCGCGAGTCAGCGTGCTCGAACAGGTGCGTGCCGTCAAAGTACGCGAGGCCGTGGCCGTCAGAAGGAAAGTGCGACGGGACCCAGTCGAGCAGGACCGCGATGCCGTGCTGGTGCAGGTAGTCGACCAGATACATGAAATCCTGCGGCGTGCCGAAGCGTGAGGTGGGCGCGAAGTATCCGGTGGTCTGGTATCCCCAAGAACCATAAAACGGGTGTTCCATCACAGGCAGAAACTCCACGTGGGTGAAGCCCATGTGGTTAAGGTATTCCGCCAGTTTGGGAGCAGTCTCGCGATAGGTCATCGGCCGATTGTGGTCTTCGGATACCCGCATCCACGAGCCGAGATGGCATTCGTAAATCGAGATGGGTGCCTTAAGGGCGTTGCTCGCTGCACGCTTTTGCATCCAATCGCTGTCATTCCATTGGTAGTCGAGATCCCACACGACCGATGCCGTGCGGGGGGCCTTCTCGTGAAGTACGCCGAACGGATCAGTTTTGTCGGCGCGATGACCGTGATGATGCGACTCAATGTGAAACTTGTAGAGAGTTCCTTTGCCTACTCTGGGCACAAACCCTTCCCAGATGCCGGAACTTCCGCGAGCGCGCAACAGATGCGTTTTGGGGTTCCATTGATTGAACGCGCCGATGACCGAAACTTCACGAGCGTTTGGAGCCCAAACACTGAAGCATGTTCCCAGGCCGCTGCCGGGGTCCATGACGTGGGCGCCCAGCTTATCGAACATGCGGTAATGGCTGCCCTCGTTGAAGAGGTAGAGATCCTGTTCGCCGAGCAGCGAGACGTCATAGTGAACAAGGCTGGCGGGACTTTCGGTGCGCTGGGTCATAGGCGTCAGCGGAGCGGGCCGCGCTGGAGAAGACATCTTAGTCTATCTTCAGGGCGATGCGTCTACGTGCTAGACTGCAGGATTCCCAGACGGCTTCTGGAGCGAGAGTCTACTCTTCATGCCCGTGCTGCGCGTTGTGCTTCTGTGGCACCAGCACCAGCCTTACTACAAGAACCTGGTGACGGGCGAATACCGCCTGCCCTGGGTGCGCCTGCACGCTCTCAAAGACTATTACGGGATGGTTAAGCTGCTAGATGAGTTTCCCAACGTTCATCAGAACTTCAACCTTGTCCCCTCGCTGATCACGCAGATTCAGGACTACGTTGCCGGGTCGGCCGAAGACCCTTTCTTGAACATTGCTGCGCGTCCGGCGCGTGATCTAACGCTCGAAGAACGCCGCTTCGCGTTGCAATATCTGTTCCAGGCAAATCCCACCAATTTGATCGGTCGCTATCCGCGCTACCGCGAACTGTGGGAGCGTTTCCGCAGTGCGGGCGACTCGCCGGAGAAGGCGGAACGTTTTTTTCAGGCGCAGGATTTCACCGACTTGCAGGTTCTTTCGCAAATCGCGTGGTTCGACGAATTCTTTCTCGAGGAACGTGAGGTCGCCGAGTTGATCCGCAAGGAGCGGAACTACACTCTGGAGGATCAGCGTTTCGTCATAGCCCGAGAGAGGGAAATTCTGGATAAGGTTTTGCCGGCGCACGCGGCCGCGGCCCAAAAGGGTTCGATCGAGATTTCTACCTCGCCTTTTTACCATCCAATCCTGCCGCTGGTATGCGACACGAATATTGGCGCCGTGTCTTCGCCGGGGTTACCACTGCCGCAGAACCGATTTCAACGTCCGGAAGATGCGCGGGATCAGATCCGGCGCGGCCTCGATCTGCACGAGAAGGTTTTTGGTATTCGTCCCGAAGGCATGTGGCCCTCGGAGGGGAGTGTCTCAGAAGAAGCGATTGCCATCGCCCACGAACTCGGGGTGGGTTGGATGGCCACTGACGAAGGCATTCTTGGGCGGAGTACGGGACTTTTCTTTGCGCGCGATGGAGAAGGCCGGCTGGCGGGGAACCTCGCAGAAAAGCTCTACACCATCTACCGTTATGAAAACGGGCCAACCGCGATGCACATGGTGTTTCGCGACCACACCATTTCAGACCTGATTGGATTCGTCTACTCGGGGATGCCGGCCAACGATGCCGCGCAGCATCTGTTGCGCAATATTCAACGAGCAGCGCAACCGATTCTCGATCGCGGCCAGGACGCGGTTCTGTCCATCATTCTCGACGGCGAAAACGCCTGGGAATATTACCCGGCGTCGGGACGCGAATTTCTGAGGCGTTTTTACGACAAGTTGCAGACGACTCCAGGAATCGAAGCGGTGGCCATTTCGGAGGCGATTGCGCGCCATCGTGATTTCGGGCATCTCGGTTCAATCAACCCGGGCTCATGGATATCGGCGAATTTCAATGTCTGGATTGGCGCTCCCGAGGACAACCGCTCGTGGGATTACCTTTTTCAGGCGCGCAACTACTACGACGAGCATGCGGCTCATGCGAGCGAGGCCCAACGGAAGTTGGCCTACGAGGAACTGCTGATCGCAGAAGGCAGCGACTGGAACTGGTGGTATGGACCGGAGCATCATTCGGCGAACGATCGGGATTTCGACGAGTTGTATCGAAAGCATTTGTCGAATGTCTACCAAGCGCTGGGCGGGGCGCCGCCTGACAACCTTGCGCAACCCATTAGCGGGATCATCGCCCGTCCCTCGTTCACCGCGCAGACTGCATACATTCACCCGCGGATAACGGGCGATATGATCCGTTACTTCGAATGGATGGGCTCGGCCATCTACACGGCTGATCATCGCGCCGGTGCGATGCATGGCAAGCAATTTCTGCTGGATTCCGTGCATGCCGGAATCGACCAGACCAATGTTTACGGACGGCTCGACTTCAAAGGACCGATCCCTGAAATGCAATTCGAGATCGTGGTCAACGTGGAAGGGTGGGGAGACCATGAGCCGGCTTTGCGTCAGGCGCTGCGGGTAGATGTAGTGGTGAGGGATCGCAAGATCGCAGAATGGAAAGTTAGTGGAAGGGATGAAGATGGAGCCGCCTCCGATCAGGGCGCCAACAGTGGCGCCAAGGTCGCGTTGGTTCGGAACTTTGAATTCCGCCTGCCGCTTGCTTGGTTGGGCGCGGCACCGCTCCTCGGCACCGACGGATCGCAAGCAAAGCAGGGAACCAATCGACTGCGCCTTCGACTCAGCCTCTGGCAAAACCGCCTTCCGGTGGACGCTTTGCCTCTTGAGGGATGGATCGAACTGCACCTGCTGGAGGAAGGGGAATTGATGTCGCTGTACTGAAGTCGGTCGTCAGTCGCTCGTCAGTCTTCAGCAAAACAAAAAACCCGGAGCTTACGCTCCGGGTGAGATCTTTCAACTTCTTCCTACTGTCCCGCCCCAGCCGCCATAGTTGACATCGTCATTGGGCGGCTCAATTCCATCATCAACTGCGATCCAGAAGGTAGTACTGCGGATCGGTGCTGTACCAGCCAGTGCGTAGTGGTCGCTCCCGCGCCGATTGCCCCACCGATGAGCACGCCGGGACCCCCGCCGATCAATCCACCCACCACCATTCCCGCACCCGTTCCTGCGGCCACTTCTATATGGGTGCGACGATCGTGGCCGGATCCTTTGAACATGCCTTCGTCGTTTACGTCGGTCCCCGGAATGTTGGTGTCGACCAACACGGCGTTGAGCGTGAAACGTTGTCCGTCGGGCATCACGAGATCTTCGGGCAGAATGCCGATGGTCGGCTTACCCGAAATGCGACGGGGTTCGCTGAGTTTGGTAACGCGACCTTCAACGGTCGCGCCGGCCGGAATAACGGTCTTGCCATCGATCACAACCGGATCGACGAGTTTTCCTCGAAACGGATCTCCCACCTTGCTGCTGAACGTGGAGATTGTGGTTTGTAGGTTGACCTTTAGGGGAGTGCCTTCGGGTACCGCAGGTCCGTTCTGCGCCCAGGCAGATGCTGCCAACAGCAATATGCTCAAGCTTCCTAACCACTTCCTCATGACGCCTCCTGCGAATTTCTCAAATCTTGTTAGTTCAACCATGTTCAGCCCAATTTCTTCACTGCCGCCAGAACGTCGGAGAGCGGCGCGCGATCGTGCTGGTTATCGCCGCGGTAGATGTATTGGATGGCCCGGGCACGGTCGATCACCAGCGTTGCTGGGTGCGCGATATTCAGCGCGTCCATGCCGATCAAGTGATACAACCCGTAGTTCTTCGTAACCACTCGGTCCTCATCCAAAAGAAACGGAAACGACACCGGGTTCTTTTCCAGAAACTTGGACGGCTTGAACACTCCGTCACGCTTCTCTGCTGCAATGAACGCCAACTCGCCCCCGGCTTGCGCAATCTCGTCCTTGATCGACTCGACCCGAGCCATGCGCTGGACGCAATTCGGTCACCACGTGCCGCGCAGAAACTCCGCGACCAAACTTCCACGACGTAAGAAACCGGACAGAGTCAACACTCCCTGGCGATTGGCTGCTTCCAGCGCGAATTCAGGAGCCCGTTGCCCGACCTGCAGAGTTTCTGTGTGATCCAGCATCCAAGAAGCGACTGTAAATCAAGGGAAAAGCAGGGACAACGGTGGAATGGCTATACGAACCAGCGGAGGCACCGCTAAAAATGACAGAGATCATCCGCAGTCGATGATTTCGACGCGCATCGTGGGTTACTCGTCACATGTCGGTCGCTACGCTTCCGATATAATCCCCCTTTTCGAGGACGAAGGAATGGGAAAGCTGTATTCCGGTGCGGGCTATCTCACCGGTCGGAAACTGGTTGTTGATTCATGGAACAAGTACGCCCACGAGGGCGAACTGCCCAAAATTAAAATTGATCAGAAGGACAAAGAAAGACCCATGACTAATATTTCTGAAATTCGTGCGCGTGAAGTATTGGACTCCCGCGGCAATCCGACCGTGGAAGCCGAAGTTCTGTTGGCTGACGGAACTCGGGGACGAGCTATCGTTCCCAGTGGGGCATCGACCGGTGAGCATGAGGCAGTCGAACTGCGGGACGGAGACCGGGAACGCTACCTCGGCAAGGGCGTTCTCAAGGCTGTCGAGAACGTGAATGGCGAGATTGCGGACGCCTTGGCGAACATGGACGCCGCCGATCAGGGCGCGGTCGACGCCAAGATGATCGAACTCGATGGCACTGAGAACAAGGGACGTCTGGGTGCCAACGCGATCCTGGCGGTCTCGATGGCGGCGGCACGCGCGGCGGCAGAGTCCTTCGGCCTGCCGTTGTATCGATATCTCGGTGGCGCAGGGGCCAACGTCCTGCCTACGCCCATGATGAACATCCTCAATGGCGGTGCGCACGCCGACAATAATGTCGACTTCCAGGAATTTATGGTGATGCCGGTGGGCGCCGAGAGTTTTTCGGAGGCACTGCGCTGGGGCGTGGAGGTCTTCCACACGCTCAAAGGCGTTTTGAAAAAGCGTGGATACAACACGGCGGTGGGCGACGAGGGCGGCTTTGCTCCTTCGCTCAAATCGAACGTCGAAGCCATCGAAGTTGTTCTGGAAGCGATCCAACAAGCTGGCTACAAACCCGGAGAGGAAGTCGCGATCGCGCTCGATCCGGCAGCCAGCGAGTTTTACCAGGACGGTAAGTACGTTTTCAAGAAGTCGGACAAGTCTGCGAAGTCCTCGGAAGATATGGCTCGCTTCTGGGCCAAGTGGGCCAATGACTATCCAATTGTGTCGATCGAGGACGGGCTCGCCGAGGATGACTGGGAAGGCTGGAAGACGCTGACGGAGCTTGCGGGCAAGAAGATCCAGTTGGTTGGGGACGACCTATTCGTCACCAACACCGAGCGCCTGCAGGAAGGCATCGACAAAGGCATCGCGAATTCGATCCTGATTAAAGTGAATCAGATTGGAACCGTCAGCGAGACGCTCGCGGCCATTGATCTGGCCCGGCGCAACGGATACACGTCGGTGATCTCGCATCGCTCCGGCGAAAGTGAAGATACGTTTATCGCGGACCTGTCCGTCGCTACCGGTGCAGGCCAGATCAAGACGGGTTCCGCTTCGCGGACAGACCGCATCGCAAAGTACAACCAGTTGTTGCGTATTGAAGAAGAACTGGGCGGCAGCGCGCGATATTTGGGGCTCTCGGCGCTCAATTACAAGGGCGACGCTCAGTGAACTGAGACACGGTTCCAGATCGGCCGAAGCCCACCACGGTGTAGGAGTGCAAGATGAAATTGCGTTACCTGTCGGTCATTGTCGTTCTGTGCGCGGCGACGACTTCTCTGTTCGCGCAAAACGATGCGCCCGCCACGCGCGAAGACGTTCTGAAGCTCTTCGATGTCATGAAGATTCATGAGCAGATGACCTCCGTGATGACGACCATTGCCACGCAACAGCACACGATGATGCACGAGGGCATGCGGAAGCATTTTCCGCAAATCAGTGATGCAGAGTTGGCGCGTCTCGACAAGTTCACCACCGACACCATGAAGGACATGCCCATCGACGGCATGCTCGACGACATGATTCCTGTCTACCAGAAGCATCTAAGTAAGGGCGACGTGGATGCAATGAGCACGTTTTACGCATCGCCCACCGGGCAGAAGCTCCTGCGCGAGATGCCGGCGATGACTGCAGAATCGATGCGGGCCGCGGGACCGCACATTCAGGGGATGATGGAGAAGGTTATGGACCGTGCTGAGAAGATGGCCGAGGAGGATCGCAAGAAGCAAGGCGGATCGTCGCAGCCCGCTACCGACAAAGATTAATCCTTTCCATCGTTCAAAGTATTTCGCTGAAAGCTGACGGCGGATAGCTGACAGCCGGAAGTCAGGAGCCTGCAGACTCGATGTCTCGTCCCAAGCCTCTCATTCTTATCATCCTCGACGGTTGGGGCTATAGCCCCAAGATTGAAGCGAACGCCATCGCCTTAGCGCGCAAGCCGACCTACGATCGTTTGCTCCGCGAGTATCCCAACACACTGATTCACACCAGCGGCCCGTTTGTCGGTCTACCTGAAGGCCAGATGGGCAACAGCGAGGTCGGTCATCTCAATATCGGTGCGGGCCGAATCGTGCATATGGACATCACGCGCATTGATCTGATGGTCCAGAATGGCGATTTCTTCTCCGATCCGACCTTGGTCGCTGCGATGAAGCAGGCCCGCACGGGAGGGCGGCGCTTGCATTTGTTCGGGCTTGTTTCCGATGGCGGCGTCCACTCGCAGCAGGCACATCTGTACGCGTTGCTGAAGATGGCCAAGCAGCAGGGCGTGGACCGCGTGTTCGTACACGCGTTCATGGATGGCCGCGATACCCTGCCCACCAACGGTGCCGGATATTTGGAACAGCTCCAGCAAAAAATGCGCGAGTACAACTCGGGCAAAATAGCCAGCGTGAACGGGCGTTACTACGCGATGGATCGCGACCGCCGATGGGAGAGGATGGATAAGGCCTTTGAGGCGATGGTGTATGGGGATGGAGAAGGCGGACGCTACGTCGACCCCGTACAGGGGATGAAAGATTCCTACAACAAGGGGGTGACGGATGAGTTCGTGATCCCCTTCGTCTGCATCGACAATAAGGGCGAGCCGCTCGCGACTATTCGCGACGAGGATTCCTGCATCTGTTTCAACTTCCGTGCAGACCGTGTTCGACAAATCACTCGCGCTCTTGCCCGCCACAGCGGCCTCAACGCGCAAGGCGGTCGCGACCTGCCCGGTGCCGAGGATCTCGACCAGACGATTCCGCGTGATCGCGTGCCGAGGAACCTGCACTACGTTTGTATGACGCAGTACGACAAGAATTTCTCGCTGCCTATTGTCATTCCCGCGGAGTCGATGGCAAATATTCTCGCCAACGTGATGGGGCAGACGAATCTACGCAACCTACGCGTGGCGGAGACCGAGAAGTACGCGCATGTCACTTACTTCTTTAACGGAGGGGTGGAGCAGCCCTTCCCGGGAGAAGACCGGGTACTGGTGCAGTCGCCCAAGGTCGCGACTTACGACCTGAAGCCCGAGATGTCTGCCGCGGGAATCGCACAAGCGGTCGTGAAAGCAGTCGACGATGGCACGTTCGATGTGATGATTGTGAACTTCGCGAACGCCGATATGGTGGGGCACTCGGGCAAGATCGAACCCACCATCAAAGCAGTGGAGACCGTCGATGCTTGCCTCGGGGAGATCGAGAAGGCAGTACGGGCCAAGGGCGGCGCCATGCTGATCACAGCTGATCACGGAAACGCGGAACAAATGATCGATCCCGCGACGGGCGGACCTCACACGGCACACACAACCAATCCCGTTCCGTTTATCGTGATGGCCGAGAATGCCAAGCAGTTCACGCTGAGGCCGAACGGCTCATTGCGCGATATCTCGCCGACGATTCTCGGGATGCTCAATCTGGCGGAGCCCAAAGAAATGACTGGGCAGGATTTGCGGGTGGAGTTGGCGAAGAAGTAGATTTGCCCGAATCGTGTTGCTCTTCCAGCGTCAATGCGTGATCGGCGTGGCGTTGGTCGCGATGCAAACCCAGCTATCCCCTTTGCGCAACCAGGTGTCAACAAAACGCTCCCGCCGCGTGTAGCTTTTCCCATCTTCCACACCCTTGACCCGGAGAACGCCCGTTGCGACTGCAACGTCCCCGTGAACGTACACTTTCAGGAATTCCGGGGCGACCTGCTGTTCCTGAGCATTGCTCGCCTTCACCGTGGGCAAAAATTCCTTCTTGGTTTGCACGCTGCCGTCGTCGTTGATTAAAACGATCGAGTCGTCGAGGATCGAAGCCAGCGCTTTCGTGTCTCCACTCTTGTAGGCCTGATTCCATAGTTTCTCCAGGGCGATGATCTTGCCTTCCACAGCGGCATTCGAAGTATCTTGGGCACCAGCGACCAAGCCCAGGACACACACCAGAGCAAAATAGAATGCGACGAATCTCATGGCGGGGTCTCCTCGGCAAAGTATAGGGGATGTCTGTCAGATTTCTGTGACGGCGGACCTAGTCGCACAATATCGCGTACGCCATACCTGATTCGCGGACCCGGCCGCGCAATCGGCTTTGTTCTCCGTTATCCCGCCGAGCAATCGGCTCACATTTTTGCGATACACTCGTGACTCGCGCAGGACTTCGGAGATTCCCATGAAATGGTATTTTCTTCCGGCAGTGCTGCTGATACTTGCGATGCCGCATGCTTCTCAGCCCCGACCAGCCAACTCCGGGAAGGAGTGGCTCCTTGTCGCAAACAAGGGCGAGCATACGCTGGGCCTGATTGATCCCATTGCCGGTCGTCAGATCGCGACGCTCGACGTTGGTGGTGTAACCGGGCATGAGGTGATTGCCTCGCCGGATGGACGTCTCGCTTATGTTCCCGTCTACGGCAACTCTGGAGTGGGATTGCCCGGTACGGATGGCAGCACTCTTGCCGTCGTGGACATCGCTTCGCGCAAGATCGTCGGAAATGTCGACTTCGGCCATGGAGTGCGGCCGCATTGCCCACTGATCAATCCGAAAGATAAGCTCCTCTATGTCACAACCGAAATCGATCAGGCCGTGACAGTCATCGATCCCGCGACACTGAAGATCGTGGGCAAAGTCCCGACAGGCGCGCCCGAGTCGCACATGCTCGTCATCGCGCACGATGGGCGCCACGGCTACACGGCAAATGTGGGGCCGGGCAGCGTGTCGGTGTTGGATCTTGAAGGTCGGAAAACCATCACGACAATTCCCGTAGCCTCCAAAATTCAACGCATCGGGATTTCGGTGGACGATCGCCTGGTGTTTACGGCGGATCAAACCAAGCCGCAATTGGCCGTGATCGATACCGCAACAAATAAACTCAGGAGGTGGATTCCTCTTCCCGCTGTTGGCTACGGGGCTACTCCCACGCCTGATGGACACTGGCTAGTGGTGCCGCTGCCTGGCGGTAAGCAGGTTGCGGTCGTTGATCTGGGGAGCATGAAAGTAGTGCACACGATCGATGTCCCGGCGAATCCGCAGGAAGTGGTCGTGTCGCCTGACGGACAGAAGGCATACGTCTCGTGCGATGCCAGTCAGAAGGTTGCCGTGATTCGCACCAGCGACTGGACGGTCGAGAAGTTGATCGACGCCGGTCGCGGTGTGGACGGTTTGGCCTGGGCAGCATCGAACTGAAGTTGGCGATGCGCGTTTCCATTGTTGTATTCGTGCTGTTTCTTTCAGCCGCGGTGGTTGGTGCGAGCGGCGACAAGCCTCCTTCTGCCATCCCGACCTTCTATCGCGACGTTCTGCCCATTCTCCAAAAGCACTGCCAGCAATGTCATCGGTCTGGCGAAATCGCGCCCATGCCTCTGGTTACGTATGACGATGTAAAGCGCTGGACACGGCAGATTGCGAATGACACGCGCTCGAAACGGATGCCGCCCTGGTTTGCCGATCCCTGCTGCGGTCATTTCGCCGACGATCCATCATTGACCGAGTTGGAGATCGCGACGCTTGCAGCCTGGGCAGCAACAAAGGCTCCCGGCGACGCGCGTGATTCACCGCCGCCCCCGCACTGGACGGAAGGCTGGAACATTCCCACGCCCGACATCGTGTTCTCCATGCCGAAAGCCGTGCCGATTCCGGCCTATGGCGATGTGGAGTACACGTACGAGGTCGTTCCGACCAACTTCACCGAAGATCGTTGGGTACAGGCGTCGGAGATTCGTCCCTCAAGGCGGCAATATGTGCATCACGCAGTGGTCTATATCCGGCCGCCAGATTCCAAGTGGCTGCGCGGCGCGGCCTTGAATTCACCGTTCACGGCATCGAGTCTGAGCGATCCCACCCTGAAGCATCAAGCTCACGAAACAACCAGCGACCTGCTGTTGGTGTATGCACCCGGAAGTTCTCCCGATCGCTGGCCCGATGGCGTGGCGAAATTCATTCCAGCGCACTCGGACCTCGTCTTTCAAATGCACTACACGACCAACGGGCAGTCGGGCAGTGATCAGACTAGCGTCGGGCTGGTGTTTGCGAAGGGTCGGCCAGCGCAACGCGTGCTGACCCTGCAGCTCGCAAATGATCATGATCCGGTGCCGATCCCGCCGAATGCCGATAATTATCGGGTGGAAGTTCACGGCACCTTTCCGAATGACGCCCTGTTGTTGAGTTTTTTCCCGCACATGCATCTTCGAGGCAAGCGATTCGAGTACAACCTTGTGGGGCCGAACCGGAAGTCAGAGACGTTGTTGCGCGTGAACTACGATTTCTACTGGCAGTTGAGTTATCGCTTGTCGGAACCCCGTCTCATTAAAGCTGGCAGCACGCTGCAGGCGGTTGCGTGGTACGACAACTCAACAAACAATGCCCACAACCCTGATCCTGACGGTCCGGTCATGTGGGGCGATCAGACGTACAACGAGATGATGGTGGGATTCTTCGATGTGGCCGTCCCCGCGAGCGTGGACAAGGAGCACTTTTTTACTCGCAGCGGGCACTAGCCGAACTGGTCTCCTCTATCTCATTACTCCGCCGAGGCACCTTGGCATTTGCGAGAAGCATCCAAGACCTTGGCGATGTGGGTGGGACAGGCTCGCTACGACGCTTCCCGCGTATCGCATAGAATCACTAACACCCCTCCCCATCGATAGGCTGTGATGCATAGCGTGAATGCCAAAAGGCCAAGCTTTAGCAGCACTGCAGTCGGCATCCTGGTATGTGCCCTCACGCTGGCGCCTGCCTTGTTCTGCCAGACGGCCACCGACGCGCCGGCCCTATCCACGCGCACTCACTCACTCAGCGGCACGGTGGTGAATTCCGTGACCGGCGAACCGATTCGACGAGTCATGGTGCAGGCCGCGCCTGCCAACGGCACTCAAATGCAATCGGCGCTCACCGATTCCGAAGGCCGATTTGAGTTCTCCGGGCTGCCCGAGTCCGATATCAGCGTTCTGGCCCACAAGCCGGGCTACTTCAGCACCGCCGATTTGAATCCGTCGGATTTCCAGCCTGAGACTGTGCATCTGGTTGACGACACCGCGACGCTCACCCTGCAGTTGCTGCCCGAGGCCATCATCGCCGGACACGTGGCGACTGCGAAGGGCGATCCCATCGAAGACACGCCCATACGCGTCTTTCGAGAAGTGATCTCCAATGGATATCGGCGTTGGGAAGTAAAAGGCCAAGCGACTACCGAAGAGGACGGGCACTTCCGCATGGTGGGCCTGATGCCGGGCCGCTACCTGCTTGCCGCCGGCCCAAATCTGCCCAACCTGCGCGCAGTGCGAAGCCGCGGAGTACGCAAGGAAGGTTTCGGAACGATGTTCCATCCGGGCGCGCCAGACATGGACGCCGCCACGCCTGTTGCCCTTACGGGCGGCCAGCAGGTGACGGCAGACTTCGTTCTCAAACTAGAGCCGGTATTCCAGGTTTCCGGGACGCTCGTCGGATTTCCGCCAGGGGCGGGTGTAGGTGTGCAGTTCACGAACAAATACGGCGAGGTGATTCCTTCGCCGATCGATGTCGATATGCAGACGGGAAAATTTCACGGAGCGATTCCCGGCGGAAGCTACATACTGCAGGCGCGCGGCTCAGATTCGACGGGAAGACTTTCCGCCACCGACTTGCCTTTGATCGTAAGCGGAGATGTGGAGGGTATTACGCTGCCGCTCGGTGCTCCGATCACCATACCCGTCAACGTCGAGCTTCGACCGAGTTCGAATTCGCCCGAGCAGCTGGCCGCTGCAAATTTTCTTCCGGCCCGAGAGGTAGCCGCCTCGTCAGTGCGATTAATCTCAACCGATGTGCACATCGACAACGTCGAGTACCAGGCGGAGAAGGCTAACGGCGGCCTTGCGTTTCGTAATCTGGCTCCCGGCCGGTATTCAGTTGACATTTCTACGACGGCGCCCTGGTATGTCCGATCAGCGAGGATCGGCGCCACAGACTTGTTGAGAGAAGATCTCGTGATCGGCTCAGGCCACCGTGCGGAGCCTCTGGAGATCGTGCTGCGCGACGATGGTGCTCGGCTCAAGGGCAACATTCTCGCCGACGGGCAGTCGGCCGGAGGTTGGGTCCTGGTTTGCGCTGACCAGGAACTGTTGACGCATGCCCGCACCACGCTGATTGCTCCGGGGTCTGGCTTTGAGTTCGTGAGTCTGGCTCCCGGGGAATACAAGGTGTTGGCCTTTGACCGCGAGACGTTTGCCGCGCTGGAGTTCAGGAATGCGGAAGTGCTTGCCCCCTATCTGTCGAAAGCTGCAACGGTCACGCTGCATCCCGGAGAAGAAGCGACGATCAATGTCGAAAGGCAGGGAACCGCGAAGTGAAGCGCTGGTCATTGGCATGGTGGATCGTGGTGCTCGCGACGGCGCTTTCGTCGCATGCGCAAAAAGTGAAGTCTGCCGTGGTAACGGGGCGCATCACCGGCACCGTGGTGCACGCCGGTACCGGGCGGCCGTTGGCTGGCATCGATGTTTCGATCTCGCCCGCTGAGCAGCGCGATCTGGTTACCGAAACGACTACGGGTCCCGATGGGCGCTTCGCGTTTGAAAACCTTGCACGGGGAAAATTCAGTCTTATTGCGCAGGGCAGCGGATTCTCAGAGCAGGCCTACCAGCAGCACGCGCCTTACTCCACCGCGATCGCGGTCGGTCCCGGCCTGGCCTCAGAGAATCTGATTTTTCAGCTTGTCCCGGATGGTTCGATCTCCGGCTCGGTGCAGGACGAAGAGAATGAGACGGTCCGCAACGGGGATGTCTTGCTCTTTTCTCGCGATGGCGCCACGGGAAGAATGGAACTGCGCGCGCGCAATACGCTCGAGGACCAAGGCCGCTATCATTTCGGGCACCTGTTCCCTGGGACATACTTCGTGGCTGTCTCCGCGCAGCCCTGGTACGCTGCCGACCCGCCCGGCGCACAGAACTCGCCGAAGCTCTCGATGGAGGGCGAAAACACAGCGGACCAGAGGTCGGACGCCCCTTCTCCCTCCAGTGGAGATGCCGCTCTCGATGTCGCCTATCGCGTCACTTTCTATGCCGACGCCGTGGACGCAGAGAGTGCCACGCCGATTCAACTCCATGCTGGGGAACGGGCCACGGCTGACGTCACGTTACGTGCTGTCCCGGCGGTGCATTTGACGGTACGGAATGCCAGCACCGATCCGAACCAGCCTGGCTCGGTTGGCGTGCAGCAACGAGTGTTCGATCGCGAACTGATTCCAATCCAAGGCCGTACCCAGCCCGGGCCGTCTGGCTCGCTCGTGGTAGGCGGCATTCCGCCGGGACATGTCGTCGTGAATTTAAGAACTTACTCGGGCAAGGAATGGAAAAATCAGGCCCGTGAATTGGATGTTGCCAGCGACAGCGAGATTGACACTTCAGAAAATTCCACGGGTGCGGTCTACATTCGTGGAACCGTGCATAGTCCGCAACCAGGCCCGTTCCCACCCGGGACTTATGTTCGCTTCTTTAATCGCGACACGCATGAAGGATTTGGCGCACCTGTTTCGGATACGGGTAAATTCGAGTTCAGCCAGAATCTTTCTTCCACCAGCGTTTACGAAGTGGCGGTGATTCATCCACGTCGGGCAATTGTGGAGAAGATCACGGCCAGCGGAGCAAAGGTGGTTGGGAGGACGCTAACCTTTCCGCGGAATGGAACAGTGGATTTGACGCTGACGTTGCTGCCAGGTGCGGGCCGTATCGACGGCACCGTCTTGCGCGAGGGAAAGGGCGTTTCGCAAGCCATGGTGGTGCTCGTGCCGCAGTCGCTCCAGGGCAACGCGGATTTGTTTCGTCGCGATCAAAGCGACAGTGACGGCACGTTCAGTCTGTACCAGGTTATTCCCGGCCGCTACACCGTGGTGGCGATCGAGAACGGATGGAATCTCGATTGGCAGAATCCGGATGTTCTGCGACCATACCTCGAACACGGCCAGTCGGTTGAAGTCCCGGGCAGTGGCACTTACAAGATTTCAGTGCCTGCACAGGCCAGCAACGGAGTGCCCGCCGCCGACACACAAGCCCAGAACTAAGGCTGGCTTGTTGTCCACTCTGGGGCGGCGAATTGCCGAGCCTGATCGGGTAAGGAGAAATTGCTCAAGCGATGAACGAACCTCGCCTGATGGAGACAGCTCGGGGAACGCCAAAATTTCTGGCACAGATACTGGTTGTATTCCTTTGCTGTGCTCTCACACACGCTGAAGACGCCAAACTTCCAGCCGCGAAACGCAGCGCGATGGAAAACGCAATTTCGAAATTCATGTCGGCGAACAGCATTCCGGGCATTGCGGCCGCGGCCGTGGTCAACGGCGAAGAAGTCTGGTCGGAAGGCTTCGGCATGGCCGATCTCGAAAACAGCGTACCCGTCACTCCGCAGACTCTGTTCCGCCTAGCCTCGATTTCGAAACCCATCACCGCGACTGCAGCGATGCACCTGTGGGAGCAAGGGAAACTGGACATCGAGGCGCCCATCCAGAAATACTGCCCGGCCTTTCCGACGAAAGAGTCGCCCATCACGACCCGGCAGCTCATGGCGCATCTGGGCGGCATCCGGCACTACAAGTCTGATCCGAAAGAGGATCTGGAGACCAACAATACGAAGCACTTCGACGATCCGATCGCCGGAGGCATCCAGTTCTTTGCGAATGACCGCCTGGTCGACAAGCCCGGGACCAAGTTCCACTACTCCACGCAGGGATTCACGCTGGTCGGGTGTGTGATCGAAGGGGCTTCAGGCAAGAAGTACGTCGACTACGTACACGCCAACATTTTCATGCCGGCAGGCATGATGAATACCCGTTGGGACGATCGATTCAGCATCATCCCGCACCGCACCCGCTTTTATTCCAAGACGAAGTCAGGCGAGATTCAGAACTCCGAGTTTCTTGATTCCAGCTACAAGATTCCCGGCGGAGGCTGGCTTTCGTCGGCAGATGATATGGCCAGCTTCGAGGTGGCGATTCTTGCCGACAAGCTTGTGAAGCGTTCCACGCGCGACGCCATGTGGACGCCTCAGCACGGCGCGACCCCGGAGGTCGCTGACGAAGGACATCGGGGCTATGCGCTCGGATGGGGAGTCGGTGATTCCGCCGGCGTGCCGGACGTCGGCCATGGCGGGGGGCAACAGGGAACCAGCACGTTCATAATGCTCGCTCCCGAACAAAACTCGGGGGTGGTGGTTCTGATCAACCTCGATGGGGCAGACTCGTCGGCGCTCGCGACGGACCTGATCAAAATTCTTCTGAGGCCTGAAAACAAGTAAGCTTGCGAATTCAGGCTGCCAGGAAGCTGCGGATGGTCGCCTTCACCTCAGCGGGCTCCCATTTGTAGATCCCGTGAGCGGCCGTCGTCCCGTGATTCTTGCGGGTGTGCATCTGCAGGAAACAAGCGCGCGGCTGCCTACGCTTCAGCTCCGCCGACAGCGCGCTGCACTCAGGATGGGTCATGTCTTCATCGACCAGCAACACGTCAAATTGCATCTGCTCGGTGTAGGCAAGTGCCTCCCGCCCACCCCATGCGGTAGTGGTGCTGCAGCCTTCGCTTTCGAGGAGTCGTTCCAGCTCAATTAATGCTTGTTCGTCGTCATCCACAATCAGAATTTTGATAGGATCACTCCCCATATCCGTACTCCAATCCATTCGCGGAGGGTCCAGGGTCTTGCGCGGACGATTTCATCAGGCAAGACGCTCGGCCTCCGGATGGTTGGGTAATCGGTATAAGAAGACCGCATTACGCAGAAAAGGTGGCCGAGCAAGCTCATCTTCGAGCGAAACCGTTTCGGCTTCTGTGACCACGGTCACAGACACGAAAATATGTTGCGGACGATTGGCCTGGCTGGCTCTGTGCATCTTGCCTCCACGGAGGCCACTGCGAGTGAGACTGCTCGGCACGAGAGATTGACCGCTGGTGAGGAACACCATGAGACACGACCGTGCAGAAAAATTGGCGGCTATCCCCTACGGCAGCAGCCTGGAAGAGATTCAAGAGGGCGTGAGCGCCGAGGCGGTGAGCTACGCGGCGGGACTGCTGGTGGAAGCGGTGCGTAGTTACGAATCTGCCGAGGTCAGCGCTCGCAAGCTAAAGCTTAGCCTGACTGAGGCGCAGATGATCACGGCCAATCTCATCGCCAAGGCATCGGCTCGTCTGGATGACAAGACCATGACTGAGCAGATCGAACGGGTACGAAAGTCGATCCGCGAGGTGAAACCCTAAAAAGCGCTACGACTTATCACGTAGAGGCCGATCCTTCCTACTTTGTGTTAGGTACTTGGAAAACGATTCCACGATCTGAGTTCGCGGTCTTGGTCGCATTGACGTCAAGATCGGCCAGCGGCACCTTCTTCGAGTCCTGCTCGGTATAAATCCACAGAGTTTGCCCGACGATTGCGTAGTTGCGGGCCTCGGTGCGATGTCCGTCCTGGAAAACCAGAACGGTCATGGGGGCGTCCGTTTCCGCGGCGGGGGCTGCAGGAACGGATGGTGCAACTGAAGACACCTTCTTGGACGGGATGGGCGGCTTTCCTTTGCCACGCGGCGCTGCCGCAGGCTTGACCGACTCGGTACGGTCGGCCTGCAGCTCTTCCACTGCCGAAGTGAGGCGCGAGACCTGTTGCTGCAATTGATCGATGGCAGCCTGTAATTGCTGGATCTGATTAGCTGTGTCGGGGTCTTGGGCGGCTTGTACAGAGGCTTGCGCGTCGGGCGCGGGCTGTGCAGTTTGGGGTGCCGTTGCATCCTGACTCTGGGCCACGCACCCTAGTGAGACAACACTTGCCACGACCAAGGACCCAAGAAGCCGATTCAAAAGAAGCATTTCAACCACCCGCCTGTCTGGGTTGACCGCACCCTTTGCATCAAAACCGATGCTCGGACTTTATTTCTACTCAATTTCCCCGTCAAGCCGGAATGGCCCTTCCGTGCGAAGGGCGAGCTGTAGTTAGTGGCAATATCCGCCGCTGGATCACCTTGGGCATCCCGGAAAGCAGGTACCCGGCGTACCCATCCGCTGTCGAGGGCACCTACCAAGTGAGGTACAGGTAAATACCGAGTATCCAAAATTCAGCCAATACACCTCCAGGCCAGACGATAGTCTAGCAACCCGGCAAGCATGGAAGTCGACCACGGGAGGCTTTCATTGGAGGTAGGTCAACTGATTTTGCAGGCCCAATCCAACCATGCCGAGAGTCATAAAACTGAGAATGGAAACCAAACTCGCGGTGATATAGCGACGAAAGCCCGCCAGAGATGCTTGACCACTATGCACAACGTCGAGAGCGGATGCTTTAAGGCCCAATGCCAGCAGTTGCTCAGAACTGCCACGGCTGAGCGCATCGAACCGAAAGCGATGGCGCAAATAAGTCCGCAAAGTAAGTCAATTCATGGGGCCCGCTTTGTACTCAGTTTCCTGCGCGACAGCAAGCGAAACGCGGAATCTTAAGGAGTTCCATACCCCCTGGGAAATTTAAGTTCACCATGAGCAAAAAACGAAAACGCCTAGTACACTTCAAAGAAGTTCTGACTCTACTGGTTTCCAGTAAGCCGAAGTCCTCGCTCGAGGGGATGAACCAGCTAGGAAGTTTGCCGAAGTTAGATCGGAAGCGGTAAGAGAATATCTTTGCACACGTTCGGATTTGGGCCTCGTGGCCCGGGGTCAGCGATGTTTAGAAATTTTACGTCGTATCTTTCGTCGACCAAGCAAACTGTTTGCTAGAATCACCCGCGAGGAGGTTACATGCCTAACTTGGATAAAGTGGTGAAGTCATTAATGTCAGAGCAAAAAGCTCTACAAAGTAAGTTGAGTCAGGTGGAAGCCGCGATCGCAGCACTGCGTGGTATGAGTCACAATGGCCGGAGCGCAGGGGTTCGTCCCAAGCGAGTCCTGTCGGTGGCCGCGCGTCGCAGAATCGCAGCAGCACAGAGAGCTCGTTGGGCTAAGTACAAACAGCAGAAGAAAGCTGCCGCTTAGCGTCGCAAGTTCTAGTTGGAAAGGTAAAAACCGTCGGTTCGCGAGGCTTGCATCTTCATCGAAGCGGCTTTGGGGACCGGCGGTTTTCTCTTGTGCCCAGACCCGCCAGCAACGCCTCCAGCCGGGAAATTTCCGAGAGTCAAGCAAATCGCTCTTGCTCAGCCTGCGATATCTGAGATTTGAGCCGTCGTCACGCCGCTTTCGGGCGACCTATGGAACTCCCGTCGGCGCAACGCTCAATCCCCCGTGGAAACAAAGGGTCTTCAAGCGAAAAGGTCCGGTACTGTCAAGGCTCTTCGTCCTTGTGGCGAGATTGTTTACAATAATAGACTTGGCATAATGGGCGGGGCTGCTTCAGGGCCTCCGTACTCTTAAATTAAAGGCTTTACTGCAACTCTTGGAGCCGTTGAAACCAAATTCCGGGAACACCGGTCCGTCCGCCCCTGTCTATTGGCGGGTCGAGGGCAGTCTTCTCGATCTCACCACGGTACAGCCGGTAGCCTTCTTTACCTGGAATGCCCAGACCTTTGCGGCACGTATGGCTCGCCGCGGGCTGGTCTTCCTGATGGCGGCGCTCCGTCCTTTTCTGTACGCCGCACATCGAGTTTTTGCGACGCGGGTGGTCCACAGCGTTTTGCGCGGAGTCAGCCGCGATCGCCTCGATCTTCTGGGCGACGAATACTTCCATTACAAACTCAAGCCTCACCTGAAGCCCGATGGCCTGGCTCGCCTGATGACTATGCAGGCGCAAGGCGCCGAGATTGTTCTTGTGAGCCAAGGACTGGACCACGTGATGCGGCCCCTTGCTCACTTTTTGGGAGTGAAGTGGTTGCTCGTGAATCGCCTGGACTTCCGCGAGAGGGTCGCTACCGGACGTCTTCTATCGCCCGTCATCCGCCCGAGGGGACTGTTTGCGCGTATCACGGGGGCGGGGCCCGATGGCGAACGCACGCCCGACCGGCTTGTGCGCGAGTTGAACCTGGCAGATGCGTCTGCACTGCGCGGCGCGATTGTTTCGTCGGAGCAGTCGTCTTCCGGCGCGGAGCGCCCGGTCGTTTACTTCGACAATCATCGGAATACTGCGCCATTCTCGGTGCGTCGTGCCCTTGCCGGAAAACACGTCATGCTGGTAGGTTTCACCGGCTTCATCGGCAAAGTCTGGCTGATCAATACGCTGCTCGACCTGCCCGAGATCGGTCGCATCTACCTCCTCATCCGGCGTCAGAAATCGAATCCAGCTACCAAGCGCTTCGAACGTGTGGTCGAGGAATCGCCAGTCTTCGATCCGCTCTTCGATCGCTATGGCCTCGGGTTGTCCGCCTTCCTTCAAGAAAAGGTTGAAGTGGTGGAGGGCGACGTGACGCAGGAAGGTCTTGGCATCGACCCCGACATCGCGCGGCGTCTCCAGACGAACCTCGACGTCATTATCAATAGCTCCGGGCTGACCGACTTTAACCCTGATCTGCGAGACGCTCTGGCCACGAACGTCGACGCGGCTGTGCACGTTCTGGACTTCGTGCGGAACTCGAATCATTGTGGTCTGGTCCACCTTTCCACCTGCTACGTTGCCGGCGCGCGAGATGGGCGCGTAAGCGAGAAGTTTCGGCCCAACTACACGCCCGCCGCCGTTGCTGGTTTCGACGCCGAACAGGAATGGCGCAACCTGCATGAGTTGATCAACCAGGCGACGGAAAAAGCCGAGGGTGAAGAAGTCACTCGCGAACTGACCGAGCAAGCCGTTGGCAAGGAGCATGCCGCCAAAGATCTTCGTGGCGCTGCTCTGGAAAACCAGGTTCGCAAAGGGCGCATCCGCTGGCTACGCAATTATCTGACCGAAGCCGGGGCTCGGCGCGCTGCCGAACTAGGATGGCCGAATACCTACACCCTGACGAAGAGTCTTGCAGAGTCGTTGATAGGCAACCGCTCGGCCGGACTCCCTGTCGCCATAATTCGACCCGCCATAGTCGAGACTTCGGTCGCCAAGCCGTTCGTGGGCTGGAACGAAGGCATCAATACTTCAGCGTCACTCTCCTATTTGCTGGGGACGAACTTCCGGCAGTTGCCTTCGAACGAGCGCAAGCGCTTAGACATCATTCCCGTAGATTCGGTGTGCCAAGGCATGACGCTGATATCCGCGGCCGTTATCGAGCGCAGACATGATGCGGTCTATCAGCTCGCGACCTCGGTCACTAATCCTTGCGACATGGGCCGCTCCATCGAACTGACTTCGCTCGCTCATCGCAAACACTACCGCGCGCAGGAAGGTCTGGAATCCTGGCTGCGCCTGCGGATGGATGCGATCCCGGTTTCCAAGACGCGCTACAACCGCTTGTCCGCTCCTGCGCAGATG
>Ga0207693_10000777_pt1 | contig 28620 bp, 30 predicted proteins | sample LARL81metaG_FD_184347 | JGI IMG/M metagenome (GOLD analysis project Ga0207693, IMG submission 184347) | Corn, switchgrass and miscanthus rhizosphere microbial communities from Kellogg Biological Station, Michigan, USA - LAR L8-1 metaG... | ecosystem: Host-associated > Plants > Roots >... | reverse complement strand
AAGTAGTTGGTGGCATCGAAAACGTCGTTGCGGAAAAATTCCCACAGGGCGCCGTGGATCTCGTTGGTGCCGGAACGGGTGATGATGTTGGTGGTAGAGCCGAGACTGTTCCCGAATTCGGCATTGGCGTTGTGGGTCAGGATGCGGAATTCGGTAACGGCATCGACGGGCGGCTTGAGAACGAAACCGCCGTCGACGCCGTTGAAGTTGTTGGCACCGTCGATGAGGAAATTGTTGGACTCGGGTCGCTGGCCATTGACGGCGTAGGCTTGTCCAGCACGTAACGATCCTCCGGCCTCGCTCAGGCCCGGAGTAAGCGGTACGACGCCTGGCTGGAGTAAACCCAATTGGGTGAAGTTGCGGCCGTTCAGTGGCAGGTCAAGCACTTCGCGCTCTGAAACCGTCTTGCCCAGACTGGTCACCGTGCCCTGGATCAATTGCGCGTCAGCATTAACCTCCAAAACCTGGCTCTCGGCACCCACGGCGAGATGAACTGGAATGTTGGCAGTTTCGTTTACGTTCAGGGTGATCCCCTGCTGCACATACTTCTGAAACCCCTTGGCCTCGACCTGCAATTCGTAATGACCCACGGGCAATTCCAACAGGACATAACGACCGCTGGGTTCCGTGGTTGCGGCGCGAGTCAGGCCAGTTTCGACTTGCTGGGCACTCACGGTTGCACTCTGCACCACGGCACCACTCGGGTCCTGCACCGTTCCGCGAATACTTCCGGTGATCTGTTGGGCGCAAACGTTCACACCAACTACGACTACCATGAGGCACACCAGTTTTCTGACAGCGTACATGCGTTGCAAACCTTTCAAAGCTTGGGTAGGTGCAGGACAGTGCCAACTTAATGAGAGCATTCGGCGCTGGCAATCGTATAAAAACACTAGAGCCTCACAGAGCATGGACGTGTAGGATGTGCTCCCGCGGCGTCCACGATTGAATCGGGGCCCGGGTGAACCCATTTCAAATGACCAATGAGATCGTGACCGCTTTCGTGCCGAAAGAGTTGCGGAGGGAGTTGGGTCTCGCCTCGGCAACGGCTGTGGTGGCCGGAGAATGCATTGCGGTTGGAATCTTCCTTACACCTGCCGGAATGGCAAAGGCATTAGGCTCTCCCATGTGGCTGTTAATGGTTTGGCTGATCGTGGGTGCGATGACCATGAGCGGCGCGCTCTGTTTCGGAGAACTTGCAGGACGATTTCCGCGCGCAGGTGGAAGCTATGTTTATCTTCAAGAGGCTTTCGGAAGTCGCGTGGCATTCCTTTATGGATGGATGTGTCTGCTGGTGATGGACCCAGGGCTGTCGGCATCGTTGGCTACCGGGACTGCCTCCTACGCCGCTTATATTTTTCATTGGGCGCCCGTAGTCATGAAGTTGGCAGCGATTGGTGCCATGGCCGCGCTTTGCGTCTTGAACATTGTGAGCATTCGCCTGAGTGCAAGTTTTTTGCGCTGGATCACCTGGCTTAAGCTGGGCACATTGGGATTGCTCACGGTTTGGGCGGTAGTGTTTCGTCTGGGCTCCTGGTCGAACTTCGTGCCGTTCGTCTCCCAGCGCGCCGGCTCAATGCCGCTGTCGGCGGCGTTGGCAGTGGCTATGGTCGGGGCGTTTTACTCCTTTGGCGGTTGGTGGGAAGTAAGCAAAATCGCGGGCGAGGTCCGCGATCCTGGACGCACTCTGCAGCGCGCGATGGTGCTCGGCGTCGTTGTGGTCACGCTCGTGTATATCCTGATCAGCGGAGTATTTCTATATCTCATACCGCTGGAGAGGGTTTCTTCCAACGAGACCTTTGTCGCACAGGCGGGATCGGTTCTGTTTGGCCCCGCCGGGGGGGTAGCGTTTGCGGTGATCGTGGTTCTGTGCGTGCTGGGAAGTTTAGCGGCGTTCACGATGTCGGCGCCGCGGGTCTATTACGCAATGGCCAAGGACGGACTTTTTCTAGATGCGGTAGGTCGAGTGCATCCGCGTTTTGGCACGCCTGCGGCTGCGATCGCTGTCCAAGGAGCAATTGGCGCTCTGCTGGTTTGGGTGAGCAGCTTTCAGCAGATTATCGCGTACTTCATTTTTGTCGCGGTTGCATTTCTCGGGATGACGGTCGCCGGTCTTTTCATCCTGCGCAGAGGCCGACGCGGAGATGCAACTGCTATTTTGACTCCGGGATATCCAATCACGCCTCTGGCGTTTCTGATCCTGGTAACGCTGTTGTTGATCGCGGTTGCGGCTCACAGTCCGCGGGAGACGACTCTGGGAATTTTAGTGGTATTAGCGGGAGTGCCCGCGTATGCCTTATTTCGCCGGCGCACTCCCCAGATCCAAGAACACAAATTAATCGAGGCAGATTGAAAAGTATGGCCGATGAGAAAAAGCCTGCTGTTCCGGAATCAAAGCCTATCTCTAAGCAGGCTACAAAAATAAAGGTCATTGAGGATGCCGACGCCACCGGCGAAACTGCCGCAGCCTATGATTTCTGGCGCGCCGGCTCTGGCAGACAGCAGGTTCCGGGGATCATCAAGTGCTTTGGGGCGCGGCCTGACTTTCTCCGCCAGGTAGTCGAGTTCTCTAACACCGTCCATTTTTCTGCGGGGCATCTTTCCCGGCGGCACAAGGAGATGATTGCCAGTTATGTCTCGTACCTCAATCGCTGTCCGTATTGACTGGATAGCCATGCTTACTTCCTGCGTGTTCAGGGAGCTACCGACGCATGCGTTGCAGCCATACTGGAAGGCAAGCTCGATGACGCGGGCCTCACGGAAGCGGAAAACATCCTCATGAACTACGTGAAGCTTGTCACTGAAGGCGCCCACCGTACAACATCCGCAGATGTAGACCGTCTACGAAGCGCCGGCTGGAAGGAGGAACAAATAGCGGAAGCCGTATACGTAACAGCGTTGTTCGCTTTTTTTAACCGGGTTGCCGACGCATTCGGTGTTCCTTCGCAGAATTACCTGGCGATGGGAAAGATGACGCCGTAGAAACCCTCAAATAAGCGCTTTCGGCGATACGGCGTCATTATGAAGTGATTGCTGAAGATAACAACTATGCGGCTGTGATTTCTTTGATTGCCCTCGAAGATTCACTTTTGGCCGCGTCGTTGCTCTTATGTTCGAGAGATGGTTCGCCCAGGTGGGTGCTGACTACCTGCTCCAACTGCAAAATCAGCGAGCGCAGAGTCTCGTCGCCGGCGTCGAGAGTATTGCGTAGCGCGGCGCTTGCCGTCATTGCTTGTTGATACGCGTCTCGGGCTTCAGTCAGAAGATGTACGTGTTCCATGAAGGCTGTGGCCGACTTGGTGAACTTATTCATGGCTTCGGCGTAAGTGGTTACGGCTAAGGTTGACTGGGGACCCGGACCATCTTCTTTTTTCCACATCGCTGCACTCATTTGTGTTCTAACTTCCTTTCACAGAGAAACCTTCGCCATTATTTATTGCTGATAGGGAATGGTCAAGCCGCGAATCGCGCTTCCAAGTGGTCGAGCGCCATTGTCATTGACATCATTGGTTATTTCAAACAGTTTAATCGCCGGGAAATCTGCTGCTTCCCAGACATGATTCACAGAAAACCATGGCCAATTTAGGCGATCTCCGTGATTGAAAGGGCAACGCCCGCCTGATAATATTCCCCGCGGATGAAGTGAGGCTCCACGTCGACTTTGGCAGAGGGGAATCAGGCCAGAGTTGGGAGTTGTTCTTGAGCGGCAAGGGTTTCTCTGCGTCGTCTGGATTGCTTCCGTTTGGCCGGGTTGCAATTGTGCTGCCTTCGTTCAGAATTATCTTTCTATCTACTTTCTTCTTGGCGCTTTGCTTGGCCGGCGCCCCGGCCCGTTCTCAAGATTCTCAGTCGAAAAGCAGTGACAGCATCAACGGTACCGTCGTAAACAGCGTGACCCATGAGCCGATTGGTCGGGCTCTAGTCTCGTCTTCGGATAATCGATTCGCGACCATGACCGACGGTGAGGGTCATTTCGAGTTCGTCCTTCCGCCAGCCGTTCCCGTCCAGCCCAACAATTCGAGCGGTTCTGTAATTTTGGTTGGCGGCCAGCTAGGCCAAACCAATCGTCCGGGCACTTTGATGGCGCGTAAACCCGGCTACCTCACAGACGAGAATAGCCAGTTGAATCTGCAATCAGGGTCGAGCACAAAGAACGTGACAATTTCGCTTGTGCCTGAGGCTCTTATCGTGGGCCATGTGTCTCTACCAACTTCTGAACCTCCCGATAGGCTCCAGGTAGAGATCTATCGACGCCAGGTTGTGAATGGCCGTGCGCAGTGGATTTCTGTCGGAGTGACCACGACCAAGTCAGACGGGGAATTCCGTTTCAGCGAACTTGGTGCCGGAATATACAAGCTATTCACCCACGAACTCCTGGACAATGATCCGCAGACGTTTTCGCCTGGCGGACAACCATACGGATATGCGCCGGCGTACTTTCCGAACTTCACGGACTTTGCCTCTGCAGGCACGATTCTCCTGTCAGCGGGCAAGACCATTACCGCCGATCTTTCGCTGGTGCGACAGCCCTATTACCCAGTAAAAGTCGCGGTCTCGAATGCAACGCAGGGTATGTATTTCAATGTCATAGTTTCGGCCCAAGGCCACAGGGGCCCTGGTTACGTTCTTGGCTATAACGAGCAGGAACAGAGGATCGAAGGAATGTTACCGAACGGAGTTTACACGCTGGAGGTATCAGGTGGTTTTGGGGCACAGACTGCAAGAGGATTATTAAGCATCAACGTGCACGGTGTCGCGCTCGAGGGACTTAGCATGACGCTCATCCAGTCGGCTCCGATTGATGTAAGGGTGAAGGAGGAATTTACGTTACCGTATACGAATTCTTCATTTCTCAACAACGGTCGACAAAGGGTTGCCCTGCAAGGACCGAGAAGTTACCTCAATGTGGGATTGGAACCGGCCGACGAGTTTGGTCAGAATCAAAGCTATTGGTTACGCCCTCCCACTGGTCCTGAAGATGAAAGACTGGTGATCGATAATGTCCAACCCGGTCGCTATTGGGTTCAAATCAATCCTTCCAGGGGATACGCGTCGTCGGTAACCTCCGGTGGCGTGGACCTGCAACGCGAGCCGCTCGTTGTTTCCTCCGGTGGATCGACTTCTCCGATTGAAATCACCATGCGAGATGATAGCGCGGAGATTGATGGCGACATCGAAGGCACGAAGGCCTCTCTGGGTCAGCCAGAAAACAACCCCTCTTCGTCCTCAGCGGCTGCGTCGCCGGACTTCGAGACGATGGCTGCTCGAATTTACTGTGTTCCGTTAGCAGATAGTGACGGCCAGGTAGCCGAGGCCGGCGTGTCCGATGAGAGATTCACGCTGCAAGGCCTGACGCCAGGTGTCTATCGCGTGCTCGCATTTAAACGGCCGCCGTCCGATCTCGAATATCGCAATCCGGAAGCGATGCAGGCCTACGATGGAAAAGGGCAGGTGGTTCGTTTAGTGGCGGGGCAGAAAGAACACGTCAGTGTTCATTTGATTTCTCAGGCCGAATAGATGAATAAGTTTGCGCAATCCGGCTTTTCAGTACTGGCCATCGGTTTATTCGTACTGTCTTCTTCGCAGATCCTAAGCTCGCAGAGCAACCTGACGCAGATCGCAAATGGCAATTTTAGAATTGCCGGAACTGTGGTGAACGCGATCAGCGGACAGCCGCTCGCTCGAGCGCGTGTTTCCATCACCGACACCCACGCGGACGTTCGGAATCGCGAAAGCATCCAGTCGGTGCTGACTTCGGAAGATGGCCGCTTTGATTTGCGGGTGCAGGCGGGCAAATACGCATTGAGCGCAGCGAGAAAGGGATTCATTACGGCTTTTTATGATCAGCATGGCCAATTTTCGAGTGCCATTGTGACGGGTACCGGCTTGGACACTGAAAATCTGATCCTTCGCATCGCGCCCTATGCCGTCCTTTTTGGCAAAGTCATCGATGAAAATGGGGAGCCCATACGGCACGCCCAGGTCACGGTCTATCGTGAAGATCGATTATCAGGCCTCAGTCACATCCGGCCTTTCCGTAATGCACTCGCTGATGATCAAGGTGCTTACGAGATTGCTCCCCTCGATGGTGGCAACTATTTCATCTCAGCGACCGCAACCCCTTGGTACGCCGTGCACGTCGCCTCTTCTCAACCAGGTACGGATCGGTCAGGTAAGGAAGTTTCATCTTCAAACGCGGATCGGTCGCTTGACGTCGCCTACCCCACTACATACTACGCGGACGTGACCGAAAGCGATGAGGCTACACCGATTCCTGTTCGAGGCGGCGATCACATCGGAGTCGACATCCACCTGAACCCCGTGCCAGCTTTGCGCCTTCTTTTCCATCCTCCTGGGAATCTTGAAACTGGATTTACCATGCCGACATTTCAAAAGCAGGCATTCGACCGGTTGGAGAACTTCCAGAATAGCGGTGCCCAAATGGTTTCGCCCGGTTTGTTCGAGATAACGGGTATCCCGGCTGGGAAGTACAAAATCCACATGCCCGGAGTCACAGACGGTCAATCAGAGGAAAGTGCCGACGTTGATCTCACGAGCGACGGTCAGGAATTGCGAATTTCCTCCGGCGAACCGAATGGCGGCGTGAAGGCCACGGTGGGCCTGTTAGGGTCAGACTCACTTCCGCCTCAAATAAACATTGCGTTGCGAAATAGCAAAGGCAAGATTTCGTCAGTAGCCGCACCCGACGCAAAAGGTGAAGTTGATTTTCCTAACATCACGCCGGGAAAATATGACGTGCTCGCTGATTCGCCTACCAAAGCTTATTCGGTTGCTCACATGGCGCTTCAGGGCACCCAAATTTCCGGACATACTCTGAGTGTGCCCTCGGGCTCATCTCTGAGTGTTTTGCTCTCGCTCACCAGCGGTTCGGTAACCGTCGAGGGATTTGCGACCCGCTCCGGCAAGCCGGCTCCTGGGGTAATGGTGATCCTGGTGCCAAAAGACCCAGAATCGAATCGTGAGCTCTTTCGCCGTGATCAGAGTGATTTGGACGGAAGTTTCAGCCTACGAAGCGTGATTCCCGGTTTTTACACAATCATCGCTATCGAAGATGCCTGGGAAATGGATTGGGCCAAGCCGGCTGTCATCGGACATTACTGTGCGCGCGGACAAATTGTGAAGATTAACGGTCAGGCCAACGGGTTTTTGCGTTTGCCCAACCCCGTTGAAGTTCAAAGTAAGTAAGATCGCCCCCCTAAAACACTCGTGGTGCCGTACACCATTCCTCGCACCGCTCTCCGGATTTCACCGTATGGCCAAAAACGCTGGATTTGGAGAGTCTTTTCAGAGATGGAGGGTCTTTTCATAGATAAGGAGATCGAACATGTCGGGAAATAGCGAAATGCTCGAACCTATCGGGGAAACGGCGGCCCGGGAGTATCGCATCGTCGGAGAGTCGGTCGAGGCTAGAGATCTCGATAAGAATTCTGCAAAAAGGACTTCCTGGTGGAAGCTAACGCCGGCGCAGTTGAGTAATCACGTTAAGAGAAATACAGAAGTCGCGCGATGGTTGGAAAAGCGACTAGGGTGGAGGCGGTTGTTGTGGGCCTGTATCGGCGAAGATTCATGGTGGAGATTCTCCGAGACGACCCATCATCCCGCCTAGGATTATTTCACGAGGCCAGACGTGAGATCGATGAGTCCTTCCGAATGGCGAGCGTTTCTTCTCGGCAATACGCGAACCGCAAAACTTGCGACGGTACGCGCCGATGGCCGTCCGCACGTAGCCCCGGTATGGTTCGACCTTGATGGTGACGAGCTGATATTCACCACCTCCACAGAAAGCGCAAAGGGTAAGAACATCCTGCGAGATCCGCGGGTGATGATATCCGTAGACGATGAGCATCCGCCTTTTGCGTTTGTCTCTATTGAGGGCACGGCAATCGCTGTCGAGAACTCTGAACATTTACTTTTTTGGACGACCCGGCTTGCGCGTCGCTACATGGGGAACGAGCGCGCTGACGCATACGGAAAGCGCAATGCCGGGCCTGGAGAACTTTTGATTCGTGTCCCGCTGACCAAAATAGTTGCGCAGCAAGATGTTGCCGGCTAACAGTGACGAAAAGGGCAACCGGTCCGACCCTTCTTTTCGCTCTTCGGATACTGGAAAGGATCCGTAAAGATATGAGGGATAGAGGTTTATGGCTCTAACGCGGCTGTTTTTCATAGACGACGACTTCTTGGAACGGTTTGCCGTCCTTGTCCTTGCCAGGCGCACCGTAGAAGGTTTGCGTCTTGCCGTCTTTCGAAAGAGTGGCGTGACTTCTGGAAAGCTTTCCTTTTGAGTTCCAGACCTGATCCAGCCGGTAATCGCTCACTCTGATTATTTTCACAGTCACATTGTCGCGGCCTTGAATCGCCACGAATTTTCCAGCTTGCGGCTTATAAGACCAGTCGGCGATTTTGTCGTCGGCGCTCACCACGTGCACAGCAATCGAACCGTCTCCCTGTATTGTCACCTGGTCGATCTTGGGAGGCGGTCCTGGGAATTTGGATTTGGTGGAGTTAGCCACCCAAGTTCCTTCCCACGCGCCGGCCGGAATATCTTTTGCGGCAGCGATGAGTGGAACAACAACAATCAGAAATGCCGTCACGAAAAGGCGGGGCTTATGGAAACTGGCTTGCATGTTTTTCCCTTTCAAATTTATTCGCGATCACTGAACGTCAATGAATGCGGGACTACACTCCGGCAATGGCCGCCAGTGAATTCGGTGGATCATGGCCTTCTGCTGTCGGCGGGTACAAATACTAGGCACACCGGCGTGTCGACTTTTATCTCTTTGCCGGTCTTTGTGAGACGCCCCGTGGAAGGGTCGATCTTATGCTGAACGACGTTGTTCGACAGCTGATGTGAAGCAAACAAGTAGCTGCCAGTTGGGTCTATGGCAAAGTGTCGAGGCATTACCCCGCCCGAAGGACTCTGCTCCACCAGATTCAGAGTCCCTTTTACCGGGTCAATCGCGAAGACACCAATCGTTCCAGGCAATCGTTGCATGTCGCGGCTCAAGCGGTTTGATTCGTAGAGAAATTTTCCGTCATTGCTGATTTGAATTTCGCCGGGGCCGCCTCGGCCATCGAAAGCGGCCGGTCTGGTCGAAACTTCCTGAATTGGGGTAAGGGTTCCTTTTACAGAGTCCCACGTATAGACGCTCACGGTCGCTCCCATCTCATTGAGCGAATAACCGAACTTGCCTGGTGGGTCGAAGGTGAAATGTCGAGGCCCGCCTCCCGCTTCTACTGCGACAAAAGGGGGATCGAGGGGGGAAAGTGCTCCGGTCTCGGCGTTGAAGTGATAGATAAACACCTTATCGAGCCCGAGATCGGACACGACGACATAACGATTGTCGGGCGAGGCCAGAATCGAATGGGGATGCGCGCTGCTTTGGACTGGAAGGCTCGAGCCTCCATGGCCGATATGCTGCATAAAGGCAGTCTGCTCTGCGAGTGATCCGTCGTCCTTGATTCGCATTACGGAGACGCTTCCGCTACCGAAATTGGCCAGCATTACGAATCTTCCGGTTTTGTCCATAGAAAGCTGACATGTGCTGGTTCCCCCGGTTGGCAGGGCATTTACCAGGCGCAGCTGGCCGGACAAAGGATCGATCGCGAATGCGCTGATGTAGGAAGAATGGTCAAGCGGTGGCCCCACCGAAAGTGGGTCTTCAGTCACCGCGTAAAGGAATTTGTTGTTGGGGTGGACAATGAGGAACGCGGGGTTGACGATTTTTACTGCGAGCTGCGGTTCGCCAACTTCGCCGGTCGATGCGTTGAACCGGGCAACGTAAATTCCCTGACTGCGGCTATCGCCCACTCCGTGTGTCGTGCTCTGAGTTACAAACTTGAATCCCGTATAAGTTCCGAAATACATGAAGTAGTCGCTGCTCTGCGCGGCAGAGGGCCGGCAACCGCAGACGGATATCATGAAAGTGAGAGCAAGACAAAAGTAACGACGGTCGAAGTTCACGATATTCCTTTCCCGCCTGGTCGATGAAACGATTCGCAGTTCATGATGCGCAAAAGTCAACGAGCTGGAACGAATTGGAGACAGACCGGTGTATCGACCTTGATTTCTTTACCCGTTTTCGAAAGCTTGCCCGTTGCCTGGTTGAGAGCAAACACGACAATGTTATTCGTCACTTCATTAGCCGCGAGCAGATACTTCCCAGTCGGATCGATAGCGAAACTTCGTGGCATGATCCCTCCTGTAGGTGACTGCTCGACCGGGGTGAGCGTTCCTTTTTCGGAATCGATGGCGAAAACTCCGATTGTATCGGGGCCTCTAACGTCATCCTTGCGCAGACGCCGGTTCGACTGATAGAGAAATTTTCCGTTGGGTGATATTGCAATCTCAGCCGTGTGATTCGTGCCAACGTAATCGGGGAGTTCCGTGGACACATCTTGAAGATTAGTCAACGTGCCTTGTCCCGAATCCCATGCATAGACGGTTACTACATCCGTCAACTCGTTCATCAAATATGCATGTTTCCCGGCGGCATCGAAAATGAAATGCCGCGGTCCACTTCCCGCCGGAACCGAGGCGAAGGCAGGTTCCAAAGGAGATAGCGCGCCGGTGACTGGGTCAAAGTGATAGATCAGAACTTTATCCAAACCGAGATCGGCGACACTGACGAACCGGTTGTCTGGCGAGACATCACTCGAACTGGGATGTGCCTGGGTCTGGTTTCCGCTGTGGCCGATGTGCTGCACAAACGACGCTTGCTCGCCCAGTGACCCGTCTCTCCTTACCTTCAAGATTGAGATGCTTCCACTGCCAAAGCTTGCGGTGAGTACGTATTTCCCCGTTTTATCGACGGACAAGTAACAAGTACTGGTGCCTCCACTTGGGACTGAGTTCAGTAACCGCAGTTTTCCCGTCTTACGATCGATGGCATATGCGCTCACGTAGGACTCGTGATCACGAGCAGGCCCGACTGAAAGCGGATCCTCACTAGCCGCGTAGAGAAATCGGTGATCCGGGCTAACCGCGAGAAACGAAGGATTACTGATTTTCGCCGCTAACTGTGCCTCCGTGACATCTCCCGTGGAAGCCTGGAAGCGGCTGACATAGATTCCTTCGCTGTGGCTTCCGCTGACCGGATTGCCGTGAGAGATGTACTTGAAGCCGGTATAAGTGCCGGCATAAAGAAAAAAGCCCTTGTCCTCGGAGAAAGCGGAGCGAGAAATCGACAGCAGCATCGCGAAGGTCAGGGCAGGAAACACAATCCAACCGGCGAATCTCATGAATGTCTCAGGGTCTCCGGGGAGACGAGGCAGGCGCCGGGAGTTGGCATTTGTCTCATCGAGTCGAGAACAAGATATGTGCTCATTGGTAAACCAGTCTTCAGGCAGGCAACAAGCGAAAAAGTACGAAACCGGGCCATGCTTCTTGTGACGATGATCGGACCTCACGGGGGACGTCCTGGCGACGTGGCTTGCGTGACGAAGGTCTGAGCTAGTGTCGCCGCACAGCAAGTGAAATCAGAATGAACACGTTCCAACAGATCACGCCAATGTAGAAAAGGTTGATGATCCACAGATGTTTTCTGATTCCGAGCGCCAGCACATCCCCTTACCAAGTGCACACCGCCGACCCTTCCGTAAAGAGCGATCAAATGGGCCACCAAAGGGTTCACCTCAAAAGCACCCACATGAAAAGCTGCGAGAGTGGTCAGTAGATCCAGAATTTGAAGGATCGCAAAGCTGATTCTTGTATTCAGTACTTTCAAAATGTAGATATCCGGATTTGGTCAGTGCAGGATACCTCAGCGGCTATTGGTAAGGACTTGTTGAGGAAGACGCCCGGTCGCCTTAGAAACTAAAGCTCCTTTGTATGCTTTAACATACAGAGATTCGCTGGATTTAGGCGCATTTTGCAGGCATACTTATGCCCCCGCCGTCCTCCCGGCCGAGTGGAGACACTTATATGCAGACCGAAAACTACGAACCGCAAATCAATCTTGCGGGCCTGGAAGGCCGATCCGATTACTTGCGCCGGCGCCAGATGTTTGTGGCCCTGATTCTGATCCTCACTGCACTCATCCTGGTCATCGCGAAATATCGAGGCTTCTGGTTTGATTCTCTTGGCTTGGAAGGAACAGCGGATCAGGCCAAATCCGAGACCGTTCAGGACAGCGCGAAGAAAGTCGCTCGGACCACCGCCCACAAGAATGGAACGAAGCAGCACATACAATCGGTGTCAGAGGCGGAGACGCAAGAGTCATCCTCGGCGCAACCAGTTGTTCTTCCTCCTATGCAAGTCGACGTTACGTATTCCAACGGACGACACCAGACGCTGATAGCGCGAGATTCGGCTGTCCATCTAAGTTTCTCGCCGGAAACTGAGGCTGCCCTGGTGCGGCCCGTGGATCCGGTCTACCCATTAGTGGCGCAACAGGAAAACCTCCAAGGCGCGGTGGTTCTGATGGCTCATATAGACAAGAGCGGAAGCGTCGAGTCAGTGCAGATCCTCAGCGGTCCGGACATTCTCGCCAACGCAGCAGTGGAAGCGGTTAAGCAATGGCGATTTAAACCCCGCGCGGACGGTGATCCGGCGTTGCCCGCTGAGAGCCGCGTTACGGTAAACTTCACAATCTCTGCGCAATAATTCGGCGATGCGTCTGATCCGAAAGGCGCGAACTCGAAACCGAAGCCCTCGTTCTTATTGCGGGTACCAGTCGAGCAAACGCACTTCGATTCCAGTGCCTTCCAAGCCCTTCTTAAACACGGCGAGATCAGATCCACGATAGTGATAAGGAATCACCACTTTGGGGTGAAAGGCGCGGACTGCATCTGCAGCTTCGTCCGGTGGCATAGTGTAGGGCAGATTCATGCACACGAAGGCCACGTCAATGTTCTTGAGCGCGCGCATCTCGGGTATGCCTTCGGTATCCCCTGAAAAATAGAAACGCTTGCTACCATAAGTGAGAACGTAACCATTGCCCCGTCCCTTGTCGTGAAAAAGCTTTCCTGGCGAGGGTCCGCGCTTGAGGTTATAAGCGGGGACCGCCTCGATCGTCCAGCCGTTCCATGACTTGCTTCCTCCGTTGGCGAGAGGTTTTGCGGTAATGACCGTTTGCACAACGGCCGGCGGCGCGAAAATTTCAGTATCTACTTTGCTGATTTCCTTGATCGAATCAGGGTCCATGTGGTCCCCGTGAATGTCAGTAATCAGGATGAGGTCCGCCTTGGGATGTCCTGAAAAGTTCACGGGTTTGGCGGGATCCAGGTAAATGACTTTTCCTCCCGCCTCAATCAAAGTGCTGGCGTGATTCAAAGGAGAGATCGTCACCGAGCCTGAAGAGGTAGGGAATACCTGTGGCTCAGTCGCTGCAAACGAAAGCCCAGACAGAGTGAGAAGAGAGAAAATTAATGTCATGACTAGCTTCATTGTTGACCTCTTTGAACTCGCGTTAGTATGCCCAGCCAGGGCAGTGGAGCACCCCTAACCACCGAAGGCGAGGGGACAGAGCCCGGCAATTATATAAGGGGCAGTGATTTGACATTTGCAGAGCATTCTGACCGGGTTCAATTCCGGGCAGCGGATCTGGGGAGACACTTTATGCCATCACCGCCTTTCTGCGCCCGCGCTTGCGTTCTGCGTAGCCGCACTATGATGCAAGCGCGTGTTACTATGGCAATCGTTAACGTACACGAAAGGGAAATGACTTGTTCCCCGCACTTCATCCTCTTCGAAACTTGATGTGGCGAGGTTATAGACGACCAGGTCGGAAAACGCCATGGATGGAATTTATTTAGAAGCCTGTCGATGAGATAGCGAGACTAGGGTGGACGCAGATGCATGTAATCGGTATTGACGTTGGGACGGGCGGCACTCGCGCCGTTGTGATCGGCGAAGACGGAAGAATTAAGGCGTCGGCCACTGAAGAGCACGAACCCTTTGCTTCGCCGCAAATTGGATGGGCCGAACAAGACCCGAGCGACTGGTGGCGTGCTTGTGGTATCGCGGTGCGCAAAGCGCTGGCTAGTGCGAACCTGCGTAACGATCAGATTGGCTGTATTGGATTTTCGGGGCAGATGCATGGTGCGGTCATGCTGGATGCCTCCGGCGAAGTAGTACGGCCTGCCCTGATCTGGTGTGACGTGCGCACCGAGAAGCAATGCCAGGACCTAACGGAGAAAATCGGCGCTGAAGCGTTGATTCGCCTCGCAAGTAATCCCGCGCTTCCGAATTTCACCGTAACCAAACTTCTGTGGGTGGGCGAGAACGAGCCTGAGAATTGGAAACGCGTCCGGTCGGTAATGCTTCCGAAGGACTATGTCCGCTTCGAGCTTACGGATGCGCGAACTACGGATATGGCAGACGCATCCGGCACGCTGCTGCTTGATGTCGCACATCGGCGTTGGTCCGATGAGATGCTGAAGGCCACGGGGGTGGAAAAATCGTTTCTGCCCGATCTCTTCGAGTCCCCCGAAATCTGCGGGAAGGTGTCGGCCGCAGGTGCTGAACATACAGGATTGCAGGAGGGCACGCCGGTGGTGGCCGGTGCGGGAGATCAGGCGGCGGGTGCCGTGGGCATGGGAATCGTAGCGCCGGGTTCGGTGAGTGCGACCATCGGAACGTCAGGAGTTGTTTTCGCGACCACGGATCACCCCGCGCTTGATCCGAAAGGGAGGCTGCATACTTTCTGTCATGCCGTTCCTGATCGCTGGCACGTAATGGGTGTTACCCAGGCGGCTGGCCTTTCATTGCGCTGGTTTCGTGACCACTTCGCTGCAAATTTCAAAAACAACGGCACTGATCCTTACGATCACCTTACCGCTGAAGCGTCGGCTGTCCCCCCTGGCTCGGACGGTCTTCTGTGGGCGCCATATTTGATGGGCGAGCGAACTCCGTATCTAGACCCCAAAGCGCGCGGGGCGCTCATAGGATTGACGGCGTCGCATACCCGTGGTCACGTGGTACGAGCCATCCTGGAGGGCGTGGCATTCAGCTTAAAAGATTCGTTTACGCTCTTTGCTCAAATGGGGGTACCCGTCCGAAACATTCGGTTAGGCGGAGGCGGGGCGCGGTCGCCGCTGTGGAGACAAATTCAAGCCGACGTGTACGGACGCGACGTTGAAATTCTCGAGGCTGAAGAAGGAGCCGCATACGGAGCGGCAATTCTCGCCGGGGTTGGAATGGGCTTTTGGAACTCGGTGGATGAGGCGACCAACAAAGTCGTGAGGGTGGCTCAACGCGTTGCTCCACAAGCTGCAGCGATCGAGCGGATGAATAGCAACTACGCGGCGTACCGCCGGATGTATCCGGCGATTACAACGGTGTTGGGTCAGGATCGGTCACGGTGACGGAGGTGAATCTCTTTGCTTTGGTTCTTGAAAACGATCCAGTCTTCGCGAAACACCTGTCCCATCAACCTTTCACCGTCGCCGGCGATTTCATTGGCGAACCGATGGAAATGGATTACACATTGTCAGGACCCTCCGAGAGCCTGTTTGGCAAAATCTCGAGTCGACGCAATTGCGTTGGGGTATAGCATCGTGAACGTACACGCATGGGCTAAATTTGCTTATCGGCCAAAGCGTTGACGGGCAGTGGCGTAAGATGATGGCCGCCCGGATGAGTTCAGCGACTATTTGAGAGAATGACATCGTTGGTGATGGGGTGTGTCTGGTGACCCGGATGAAGAAAGAACGACGCGGTATCCACTTGATTGCGGAGCTGGCCAACGTTTCGATTGGAACGGTGGACCGGGCCTTGCACGGTCGTGGTGGGATCAAGGAGGCTACCAGACATCGCATTTTGCAGGTGGCAAGGCAGATTGGTTACACGCCGAATCTTGCGGCACGTGCATTATCGGTGGCACGAGCCAGCGCCTCCATTGGCGTGTGTGTACCGCGCGAAATCCATTTTTTTTATGACCAGCTCTGGGGCGGAGTACTCGACGAATCCCGCCGAGTCGCCCAGTTAGGGATCAACTTCATCAACCGTCCGGTTCGAGTGCTTGGCGAGCGCGACACAGAAGCATTCAGCGAACTCGCGCGGAGTGGTGTCAACGGCATCATTCTGACGGCGGGAAATCCAAAAGGGCTGAAGCCCTTGATTGACGATGCGGAGGAAAAAGGTGTGCGCGTGGTATGCGTGTCCACCGATGCTCCCGAAAGCCGGCGTTCCAGCATCGTCTGCGTGGAGCCTAGACTTAACGGTTGCCTGGCCGGAGAGTTGATGGGTAAGTTTGTGCCGGCCGGCTCCCAAGTCGCAGTAGTCGCGGGCATGCTTAACACCGAGGATCACCGCAAGAAAGCCGACGGCTTTTTCGAAGCCTTCCCGCAACATTGCGCGGGAGGAAAGATCTTTACCGTCATTGAAGGACACGAGGATGAAGATGAAAGCTTTCAAAAGACCTTTGAACTGCTTCGACGGGCTCCAAACCTGGCTGGGCTTTATGTGAATACAGTGAACTGTCTGCCGGTTTGTCGCGCCTTAGGTGCGCACGGCCTGGCAGGAAAGGTGAAGCTCATCACCACTGACCTTTTTGCGGAGATGGCTCCTTACTTTCACAAAGGGATTATCACGGCCTCGATCTATCAGCAGCCCCACCGGCAGGGGCAAATGGCAGTACGGCTGATTGCCGATCACCTGACTAATAAAGTTCCGCTTCCTCCTACCGTCCATCTGAGCCCGGGCGTCGTGATGTCATCTAACTTGAACCTGTTCCGTGAAATGAGGCTCGCAGACTCCCGATTCGACGATTCGCTTCTCCGGGAGCGCAGCGCAGTTTAGGCAAGGTTCCTGATCAAGTGCAATTGTTGTTGCACTTACTTGGTAGGCGTAAGTTGATACCCCGAACCATGGATTCTACCCCGGAACCTAAGGCATGAGTGGTTTATTGGGAACGTAGCAACCCCTCAACGCGTCATACTCTCATCCGATTGAAAAAGTCTTGACAGTGAACTAACTGCATGAGAGAGCGTATGACGACAATCGCTTCCGAGATGTCAGACGCTGCGCAGCGACCGCGGTCGGTGCTGCAGTAAAATGCCGTTCCCGCCCACGCGCACATTTTCCTGAAGCTTCTTATCTCAGAATCTGGATCACGTAGTAACCGGCAGTGTGGTACGACGAAAACCGCAACTGGGTCCGCCCTGAGCATAGATGTGTTTAGCTTTTAAAAACGCCAAGGTACCCACAGAACTTCAGCCCTCCACCCAGCCCTCCACCCATTTGACGGCGTAAAAAACCTCTCGCCATAGGCATAAGATCAAGCGGTGCCATCACTTAAGAATATTTCCACAAAAACATGTCGAAAATGTCGATCATGCGGTGGGTTGTTCGACGTCTAAGCAGGGAACAAGGATTTATCCGGCTAAACCGGTTGCAATCCAGCTCTCAATTTGAAAAATACCAAGGAGAGAACAGATGAAATTCATGGTGATAGTTAAGGCCAACAAGGATTCTGAGGCAGGAATCATGCCCAGCAGGGAAATTCTTACTGCGATGGGAAAATATAACGAAGAGCTGGTGAAGGCCGGCGTAATGCTTGCAGGTGAGGGGCTTCACCCCAGTTCGAAAGGCAAGCGGATCAAGTTCTCGGGAGGAAAACACACCATAACCGATGGGCCATTCGCCGAAACCAAGGAACTGATCGCTGGCTTTTGGTTGTGGCAGGTGAGGTCGATGGAAGAGGCGGTCGAGTGGTTGAAGCGCAGTCCGTTTGACGGGGGGACCGAGATCGAACTGCGTCCGGTATTCGAGCCGGAAGACTTTGGAGCACAGCTCACTCCCGAGCTCAGACAGCAAGAAGAGCGGCTACGTAAACAGGTCGCGAACCGAAAGTAGCGATACCCCACCCGAGCCGTTGCCCTTTTGGCATGACAGGGTGGGGAATTCGCATCCCATCAGACATGGACGCCTTTATTCTGCCCAGAGCCCGTATTTCGCTTACCTCGGCCACGTTTCTAGCCCCGTGGCCACTTGTTTATCCAACTTAGCAGGACCTAGACTAACGCTCGAGAGATAGACTGTCTTCCGTTCAGCGAGTCTACGGTTTTTGCCATCGATCATGCGTCCAGTCATTCAAGTTTTAGGAATCCGCAAAACCTACGGCTCTACAGTGGCGGTCGACGAAGTATCGTTTGAGGTCAACGACGGTGAGATCTTTGGTTTAATCGGACCCAACGGCGCGGGAAAGACCACGACGATGGAGTGTATTGAAGGTCTGCGCACGCCCGACCGGGGCACCATCTCGGTGCTGGGTCTTGATCCCTTCAACGAGGTTTACACGCTGCAAGAGCGAATTGGAGTTCAGCTCCAGCAGGCACAGCTGCAGAAGCGGATCAAAGTGTGGGAGGCGGTAGACCTCTGGTCCTCGCTTTACCGGAAAAATGCGATCGATGGCGAAGGGTTACTCGAACAGCTTGGCCTTCTCGACAAACGGAATGCCTGGTTTATGACCCTGTCGGGTGGCCAGAAGCAACGACTATTCATTGCGCTTGCGCTGATCAACAATCCGGAGGTGGTATTTCTCGACGAGCTAACCACCGGGCTGGATCCGCAGGCGCGGCGCGCCATCTGGGACCTGGTACGCGGCATCCGCGAGCGCGGCAAGACAGTTTGTCTGACCACACATCTCATGGAGGAAGCCGAGCGCTTGTGCGACCGGGTAGCCATCATCGAACACGGACGCATCATCGACATCGACAGTCCGGAGAACCTGGTTAACCGGCACTGCGCTGAGCGAACCGTCGTCCTCGCCACCGACGACCGAACCGCTGAGGAGCGTTTTCGAATGATCCCGCGAGTCGAGGCGATCATTTGCAGCGACTCGCAGTTCACGATTCGGGGTCGCGGCGACGATCTCGTCAGCGAGGTGATTCATTGTCTGTCTGAGAATCGAATCCGGGTCACCGATTTCCGTACGATTCTCCCTAACCTGGAGGACGTCTTTTTGAAACTTACCGGTCACTCGATTCGCGATTAGACTTGATCGCTATGCTGCGTGGACTCTGGAAATTGACATGGATCGAAATCAAGATATTCCTCCGCGAGCCGATGGGGGCGCTCGGGACGATCGGTATCCCAGTATTGGTGTTCCTGGTCGCGGGTCGAATGGTGGGCCACAGAGTCGCACCGGCATCACTTGCCGCCAGCAACTTTATCAGCGTCGGTCTGCCGGTACTGGCTTCGGTTCTGATCGCCATTAGCGCCGTACTTTCGCTGGTCACGATCATTTCGATCTACCGCGAGGGTGGAATTCTCAAACGACTGCGCGCCACTCCGCTACGCCCGCAGACGATTCTCACTGCCCACGTGATCGTAAAGCTGGTGCTCAGCGCGGCCACCCTGGCATTAATGGTGCTGGCGGGCAAGCGCTACTATCCGGCGGACATTCATGCTCCCTTGCTTGGATTCACGGTGGCTCTTCTGATAAGCACCTGTAGCATTCTTTCGATCGGCTTCCTCATCGCCAGCATCGTTCCCACGGCGCGTTTTGCGCAGCCGATCGGCGCCGTCATCATGTACCCGATGATCGGTGTTTCGGGCCTCTTCGTGCCGGTTGAATCGCTGCCGCCCGCGGCACACGCGGTGGCAAGAGTTATACCGCTAACTTACGCGGTATCATTGCTCGAAGGGATTTGGAAGGGCGACGCGTGGTGGACGCACGCGGGCGACGTAGCCGCACTGGCCATCGCGTTTACTGTGTGCACGGCGCTCTCCGCGAAGGTCTTTCGTTGGGAGTAGCAGATATCTCTCGAAACCTTTGAAATCCGTTTCAACCACTCTGGTCGTACCACGGGCAACAAATCCCAAGTTAGGAGTTGCCGACCCACGGGACCCGAACAGATTGGTCTGTTCGAGAACAAAGAGTGGTGCGTCCCCTCCACGGCGCTCTACATCAAAATCGATTGTGAAGGTTCACTCGCGGCAGAAGAAGCTTGGAGAAAGGAGCTTATGAACGCACAGCGATTTAAGGGCAAAGTTGCCGTTGTCACGGGTGGCAACAGTGGAATTGGTTTAGGTGTGGCTAGAGCCTACGCACTGGAGGGTGCGCAGGTGGCAATCACGGGACGAAATGAGAACAGTTTGGAGGTTGCCGCCAAAGAAATCGGCGATGGAACCCTCGCCATTCAATCGGACGCGGGTAAAGTGACGGAAATCGAAGCCGCAATGAAGAAAATCAAGGAACGTTTTGGACGAATTGATGCCCTGTTCGTGAACGCCGGCGTTGGGAAGTTTGTCCCGTTCGAAAAGGTCACCGAAGAGTTCTTTGATGAGACAGTCGATATCAATATGAAGGGAGTCTTTTTTACCGTTCAGAAAGCCATCTCGTTGATGTCCGAAGGCTCGGCAATTGTGCTAAACGCGTCGATCAACGCGCACCTGGGCATGCCGGGGACCACAGTGTACGGCGCGACCAAAGCGGCGGTTATCAACATGGCCAAAACACTCTCGGCCGATTTGTTGGAAAAGGGCATTCGGGTCAATGTCATCAGCCCGGGCCCGGTCACCTCGGCGCTTCTGGCGCGAGATGGAATTACCCGGGAAAAACTTCAAGAAACCAAAGATTGGATTCAAAGCCAAGTCCCCATCAAACGCTTTGGTACGCCCGAGGAGATCGCCGCCGCGGTACTCTATTTGACGTCGCCCGAATCCGCGTTCGTGTTGGGCTCCGAACTTATCATTGACGGCGGTATGGCTACGCTTTGAGGTCAGACCAATCACATCGAAATCAGGCTTCGATTACTGCGGATGGCGTAAACGTTCTCCGGACGGCTCCTGGATAGAGGACAAATCCGAAGTTATTCGCGACGGCGTGCCAACTGGCTGGAGCGGATTTATTGAGTAGAGGTTCTAGCCTCCGCTTTCGGCTTGGATTCCTGCGTCCTCTGCAGCCAACTGCGAGAAAGCTGACCAGTCCAGTTTCTCGCCACCATGGGCCAGCAGGGTCAAAAACCGGTTGTAGATCAAACTGGCCATCGGGAGTGGGACCTGCAGCTTTTCAGCGGCGGCCAGGACCAGACGGTTGTCTTTGAAGCCCAGCGGAGCGGCGAATCCGGCTGGCGCAAACTTTTTGTCGGCAATCAAGCCGCCGTAGATCTTATAAATGGGTGCATTGAAAAGTGTGGAAGTCAGGAAATCCAAGTACTGATGCTGATCCACGCCAGCCTTGCCGACCAGGGCCAGTGCCTCTCCCAGCGCTTCGATCACGGTTGAGATCAGAAAATTGCCGCTGAGCTTGACCAGATTCGCATCGGCAGGCTTCTCGCCGAAGCGAAAGGTCTTTTGTCCGAAGGCCTCGAATAGCGGCATGCAGGCGTCGACTGCATCCCGCTCACCCGCCACAGCGACGAACAGCTTGGCTGTTGCTGCCGCCTCCGGCCGTCCGAAGACAGGGGCTGAAACAAATCGCTGGCTGCTTGCAGCGTGTGCCGCTGCCATTTTTTCCGACAGCGCGACGCTGATGGTGCCAGAAGAAATGTGAATCGCGCCTCTGCGAAGAGCGCTTACCACGCCAACCTCACCGAAGACGACACTCTCTGTTGCGCCATCATCCGCGAGCATCGTGATGACCGCATCGCCCTGGCATGCGTCCGGCACCCGCGTAGCGAAGCGGGCGCCTTGCCCTATCAAAGCCTGCGCTTTGCTGGGGGTGCGATTGTAGACAGTGACCTGGTGGCCAGCCTTGAGCAAGGTTGCCGCCATGCCCGAGCCCATTTTTCCCAACCCGATGAATCCTATGTTCATTTCTCACCTCAGCTGGTTCAGAAGAACTCGATGACCAATCCGATCATGCCTGGGTCCTGTAATGCGAGAACGCCTGAACTATATGCTTGCGCGGAAATATCCGGCGTTACCGAACAGCATGGTCCTGCGGCTTGTTTTGTTGGCGTGTCCAAAGCCGCATTGCCGCATGAGTCTAAGAACGCTCGCTTCAGAATTGTCTTTCAGGCGCTCGTTGGAATGCAGCAAGTGAGATAAGATGCCATGGTTTCCGTCGTCAGGGCCTTCGAAATCCAGCATGTGGAACTCGCCAACCGGCTTGAGCACGCGCCGCACTTCACACAGCATCTTGCGTTTCTCGTCCGCTGGCAGGTGATGGAACATGAAGGATGAGAATACGTGATGAAACGATGCGTCGGGATAGGGCAGTTCGCCAGCGAATCCGTGGTCGAACTGAATCCCAACCGATGCGCGGCTAGCCTTGTGTTTGGCTCGGGTCAGGGCCTTCGGATCTGGATCCAGTCCGACCACTTCGGTTTGTGGGTAAAGCTGCTTGATCTGTATAACCAGCGTGCCCGTTCCACATCCGACCTCGAGAACACGCTGCGCCGGGTGTAACGTCGCCTGATCGACCAACGCTTTCCTGGCTGCATCACCGCCGAGCAATTTGACGATCGGATCGTAGAACGGCAACAACCAGTCACGCCCTGCTGCTGGGAGATAAGCTTGAGAGGATTCGATTGTCATATAGACTCCTGTTTCTAATTTCGTTCAACACCACTATTGGATGATCCACGTGCGGCGGTCGATCAGCGTATTTTCTACCGTTTACGCGGACTTATCTTGTATCGGGCATTTCCGTGAGTCGGCTTCAAAGGTTTGCCTGCAACAATTTTTTACATAAAAAAGTTAATCGGCATGTCGATTTTCCTGCTCCCCGTTCGCCATTCAAGTAGAAGCAACGAAACGCGGGCAGGAGACGGATATGGCAAGGCATGACAGCATCTTTGACAGCCTCAAACCAGTAGCCGGCGGGACCCTGGTCGGGCTTGGCATTCATATTTTGTCTGGAAATTTGGACGGCATTGTTGCCCAGCTAAGGCTAATACTTGATACCACTGGCGGAGCGACTCTAGGGGTGTTGCCATCTGGCGTTTTGGCTGCCTCGCAGGCCGTGCAGGTTTATGCTTCGAACCGCCAGCTCTTCGCTGAAGTGATTCTTCAGGCTTTAGTCTCGCTCTGGCCGGTGCTCCTTGTCATCGCTGGACTGGTGTTGTTGCGAGACCTTCTCGCGGATAAAATCAACACATTGCCGATGCCAGTGAAATATTTTCAAAATAATGGACCCGGATGTCGATTTCGCTGTCCCTCGTTCGACGTCTAAATAGAGCCAATGCCGTCCAGAAGTTTGGCTCCAACTCAAGGTAATAAAAAGGAGATTTGTTATGCGATTCATGATGATAGTCAAGCATGCGGAAAATCAGGGTCCTCCGCCCAAGGAGCTCATGGATGCGATTGGGAAGCTTGTCGAGGACGAGGCCAAGACCGGCAAAATGGTTGGCAGCGGTGGGCTAACACCAAGCGCGCAGGGCGCGCGTGTTCGCCTTTCCGGAGGGCAGGTGACCATTACCGATGGTCCTTTCACTGAGGCCAAGGAAGTTGTGGGTGGTTATGCGCAATTCGAGTTGAAATCGAAGGCGGATGCCATTGAGAGCGCCCGCGTGTTCATGGAACTTCACAAGAAACACTGGCCAGGCTGGGAAGGCGAAACCGAGATTCGCCAGATGTACGGGCCTGGAGAAGGCCCTCCCTCGGTATAGGAACAGGGCGAGCATCCCCCTTCCTCCGTTTTCGGAGGAGACGCCAGAAAGGGTGGATTCTTCTTGTTCACGTGGACACGGTACCCATCCTTTTTCGCAAATTGCAGAATAAGGATGGGCGACCTGTGCTGGTTGTCGATGGAAGTCCTGAAAATACTCAACTGCGCTTGCGCGGACGGAACAAAAATGATGTGATCGATAGCTGTGACGGCTACCGAGACACATCGCGCAATTGATGCGGTCTGGAGGATCGAGTCCCCAAGGCTCATCGCTGGTCTGACGCGAATCGTTCGCGATGTTGGTGTTGCCGAGGACCTGGCGCAGGATGCATTGGTTTCTGCGCTGGAGCAGTGGCCCGAGTCGGGTGTGCCCGACAATCCGGGCGCGTGGCTCATGGCTGCGGCGAAACATCGAGCCATCGATTACTTCCGTCGTAACACACGCCTGGAGCGCAAGCATGAGGAACTCGGCCGCGAGCTTGATGCTCGCCAAATGAATACAGGCGAGATCCTAATGAAAGATCTCGAAGCAGCTCTCGACGATGACGTTGGTGACGACCTGCTCCGCCTGGTATTTATATCGTGCCATCCGGTCCTATCGACGGAGGCGCGGGTAGCGCTCACACTACGTCTGCTGGGAGGTCTGACTACCGACGAGATCGCGCGCGCGTTTCTGGTCCCGGAGCCAACTATCGCTCAGCGTATTGTCCGGGCCAAGCGGACGCTTACTGAAAGGCGGGTTGCTTTCGAGATGCCGCGTCGGGCAGAGCTTGCCGAGAGATTGTCGTCGGTGCTCGAAGTTATTTATCTCGTTTTCAATGAAGGCTATGCCGCTACCGCAGGTGACGATTGGATGCGACCTGCATTGTGCGAAGACGCGCTGCGGCTGGGGCGTATCCTGGCTGAACTCGCGCCCCACGAGCCGGAAGTGCACGGCTTGGTGGCGTTGATGGAAATCCAGGCGTCGCGTTCGCGGGCGCGTGTGGGACCCTCCGGTGAGCCGGTTCTGCTGCTCGATCAAAATCGTGCGATTTGGGATCAATTGCTCATTCGTCGTGGCTTGGCTGCACTAGATCGCGCTGAAAGCCAGATCGCCAAGAACCCGAGTGCGGTCAAAGGCACGTATGTGCTTCAAGCCGCAATAGCAGCTTGTCATGCCCGTGCGCGCGTTCCCGAGGAAACAGATTGGGCGCGAATCGCGACACTCTATTCGGATCTGGGACAAGTTGCGCCCTCGCCCGTCGTAGAACTGAATCGCGCCGTGTCGGTAGGGATGGCCTTCGGCCCGGCAGCTGCTCTTCAGCTGGTGAACGCGTTGTCCTCCGAACCGTCGTTGAAGTCTTATCACCTGTTACCGAGTGTCCGTGGAGACTTGCTATTCAAGCTGGGACGTTTCCGCGAAGCGCGCGACGAGTTCGAACGCGCTGTCTCGCTTACACGGAACGCCCGGGAACGCGCCTTGCTGACGGAACGTGCCCGCGCCTGTACATCAGGAGATGACAGGCCGGTCTGAGAGGCGAGCGCAGCAAGCCGGATCGCAACTCGACACTAACCTCCGGCGATCGCCCCCAAAACGATCAATGGTTCTGCACCTGAAGCGACCGTCGCGGGTAGGGCGATGTCGGGGGACTGATGGGACAGATCTTCCTCGCAGGCAAAAAAACGCAGGAACGGACGACGTTGTTGCGTCACATGGTCTCGGATCGTCCCGCGCAACATCGGATAGTGCGATTCCAATGTGTCAAGAACCGAGCGCAGCGTGATCTCGCCTTCAACTTCCAGTTCCACGTCACCGTGAACATGAGCGAGGTTTCGAAGGTGGGGTGGAAGAACGACTCGCACCATAAAGGCATCCTCTGACCTGAGCTGCTGTTTACCTAGATGAAAGTCCCGCTCTTGCGAAGGTTACGGGCAAGAGCGGGAATGCTTCGTCAGGCCAATGTCTGGACCTCGACCGAAAGTACAGCTGGAAGATCCCGAACGATGGGATTCCAACTGTCTCCGGCATCAGGCGAGGCGTACACCTGCCCCCCTGTGGTTCCGAAATACACTCCGCACTTATCGAGAGAGTCGATGGCCATGGCGTCGCGCAAAACGTTCACGTAGCAGTCTTTTTGCGGCAAACCGTTGGTCAGGGCTTCCCACTCGTTGCCGCCGGTGCGACTGCGGAACACGCGCAGCTTTCCCTCGTGCACGTAGTGTTCCGAATCGCTTTTGATGGGCACAACGTAAACCGTTTCGGGTTCATGTGCGTGCACGTCAATCACAAAGCCGAAGTCAGTCGGCAGATTTCCACTGACTTCCCGCCACTGCTCTCCAGCATTGTCGCTGCGCATGACGTCCCAGTGCTTTTGCATGAACAGCACCTCTGGGCGCTTAGGGTGCATGGCTATGTGGTGAACGCAGTGACCAACTTCCGCATCCTGATCTGGGATGTACTGAGACCTTAGCCCGCGGTTGATGGGCAACCAAGAGGCGCCGCCATCGTCGGTGCGAAACGCCCCTGCCGCCGAGATTGCGATGTAGATGCGTTGTGGATTACCGGGATCGAGAATAATGGTGTGCAGGCACATCCCGCCCGCGCCCGGCTGCCATTTGGGCCCCGTTCCATGTCCACGCAGCCCTGAAAGTTCTTTCCAGTTCTGCCCGCCATCGGTTGAGCGAAAGATGGCGGCGTCTTCTACACCCGCATAAATCGTTTCAGGATCGCTGAGCGATGGTTCTAGATGCCAGACCCGCTTGAATTCCCAGGGATGTTGTGTGCCGTCGTACCACTGATGTGAGGTTAACGGTTTCCCGGTATCCGATGATGCATCGTAAGCGAACTTGTTGCTTTCGCTCTGAGGCGGCCCGGGAGCGGCGGGTTGGCCTGCGGGTGTGCCGGGTTGGTGCCAGGTTTTGCCGCCATCGTCAGAACGCTGGATTAATTGTCCAAACCAGCCACTCGATTGCGAAGCATACAGCCGGTTTGGATCAACAGGCGATCCTTTCACATGGTAGATTTCCCAGCCGGCGAAGTGGGGACCGCTTACTTCCCAATCTTTTCGTTTGCCGTCCGAAGTCAGGATAAACGCACCCTTGCGCGTCCCAACCAGTACCCTTACTTTGCTCATGCCATCTCCTTATTATGAATTCAACGTGTGCGAAGATATTTCGTCACTCTGAAAAATGTGGGTTATCTTGCCTGGTCATCGCCAATTTAGCCTCGTACGGGAATCGCCCTGCGAAGCCGGGGATGACCAAAAAAGGATTCATCCAGATCATCAAGCCAAGTCCAAAAGAGGTAAGAAGATATTTGCATAGTGTCCTCACAAGTTAGACTTTGAATTTTGAAAATCGTCTTGAGAAAACCTGTAACTCGTGAGATTATTATAAATCACTTGCATAATGCAAGTGATAACTGAATTAAAGAATGGCGAAACAATACGGCGGCCGCCGGTCGGGATGTCCACTGAATGCTTCCGTGGAAATGTTAGGCGATCGCTGGTCCCTGCTTATCATTCGCGACATGATGCTGCGTGGGGCAAAGAGCTACAAGGAATTTCTGGCCTGTAGCGAAGGCATCGCGACCAACATCCTTGCCGATCGATTGCGTCGGCTGATTTCTTACGGAATTATTATCACGAAGCCCGACCCGTCGGACGGGCGAAAGGTAACCTACCTGCTGACGCGGAAAGGGATTGATCTGGCGCCAGTACTGACCGAGATGGTGCTATGGGCATCGGCGCATGAAGAGACCGGGAACCAGGCCTTGGTCACGCTCATGCAGAAAGAGAAGGAGAAGTTTTTGGCCGCAATAAGGCAGCGGTGGGAGCATAGCATCAGGACTTAATTCGAGTTCAGTTCCCGTGAGAAAATAGCCTCTGACAAGGCTTGCTGTCACGTGTTTCGGACGCCGAGCCTCCGCTTGGCGGATTGGCGTATGGAATGAAACTTTTCAGCGTAGAGAGGTTACTGGATGTGCAGAAATATCAAAACGCTCTTCAACTTCGACCCGCCTGTCACTGATGACGAAGTCCGCGCTGCTTCGCTCCAGTTCGTCAGAAAGATCACGGGATTCAGCAAGCCTTCCAAAGCGAACGAAGACTCCTTTATAGCCGCGGTGGATGAGATTGCCGGAGTCTCGAACCGTCTTCTTCGTTCGCTCGAAACGAACGCTCCACCTAAGAATCGAGAAGAAGAAGCTGCCAAGGCGAGAGCTCGCGCGGCTGAGAGATTCGGACTTTGAGGAAACTGGTCAGCTAGTCAAATGCTTTCCGGAAGCGCTCCACTTGTTGCTTTAAATCGTCAACTTCTTTACGAAGTTCCTGAACTTCGCTTTCTAGTCGCCGTACAGACTCCTTTTCCTCGAAGAGGCTGCTCCCAGGCGACGAAGTGTCGGATACGCTAGCTTCTTGCACTTCACCCGAAAGAAGATGCGCGTAGCGCGATTCCTTGGTGCCAGGCCGTCGGGGCAATACTTTAACGACCGACGGATCGCGCTGTATTAGGCGCTGTAGAGTGGATTGCACTTCGTCGAGATCTTCAAAGCTGTGCATGCGCTCGGTGCGGCCGCGTAGCTCTCCCGGCGTTTGCGGACCGCGTAGCAACAGCACACAAAGGATCGCCACTTCGCCACGCGTGAAGTTAAAAATCTCCTGTAGGCGGTGCTCATATTTGGTCACACGACTATCGGAGACAGCGGCGGGTCCCGCCAGGTTTTGCGAATGCAATCCGTCCAGGGCGTGCCTGACCTGGTCTTCGTCAAAATTTGTTACCGGTTCGCGGTTATTCTTCTGATTGCAGGCGTTAACCAAGGCATTCAACGACAGGGGATAGTAATCCGGCGTAGCAATGTCTTTCTCGATCAGTGCTCCCAACACGCGAGCTTCTGTTTGACTCAAGGGGTTCACTGAGAGATTGTACCGAACCCCGCTTGCGAGCACCGCCGCCAAGGTTATCGCCCCAACAGACGTGTTGAGTCCGACTCCCAAAGTTCGCAATGCTCGAACTTACATTCCGATCAACGATTATTTCGACTGGAACAGCAGCGGCGCGAAGTTTGTGAGATTGTCACGCCAGACCATCCAGGCGTGCATCCCAGGCGTTTGAATTGCAGTCG
>Ga0207693_10000773_pt1 | contig 28744 bp, 28 predicted proteins | sample LARL81metaG_FD_184347 | JGI IMG/M metagenome (GOLD analysis project Ga0207693, IMG submission 184347) | Corn, switchgrass and miscanthus rhizosphere microbial communities from Kellogg Biological Station, Michigan, USA - LAR L8-1 metaG... | ecosystem: Host-associated > Plants > Roots >... | reverse complement strand
AACTCTACACCAACGAGTTCGTGCCGGCGGGCGATGAATTCATTCCGCCGCAAACGAGACCTGACAAGACCTGAAGGCGAAACTTCGTTGACGGAGGCGGACGTGTTGGCGGATTTCGACGAGTTGTTGTCGACATTGGAGCAGAAGGTTTCGGCGGCCCATTTGTCTCGCTGCTGGTGATGTCCAGAATGACTTCGTGGCCGATTGGGGCCGCTCACTCGATCGGAGTATGTGTGATAAAATCACGCGTATGAGCCGAGCCGCCAATTAGGACTGCAGTTTGCGGGGTCTGCTGTTAGTCCTGGATTTTGGGGGCGCCCATGAAACGTTCCCGCCGAGGTTTTCTGCATTTAGCAACGGGTACTGCCGCGCTCCTGGCTCTGCCTCACATCGCGAAACCACAAGCCTATCCGTCGCGGCCGGTGCATATCATACTCGGCTTTCCACCTGGCGGTTCATCGGACGTTATCGGGCGCCTGATGGCTCAATGGCTGTCAGAGCGGTTAGGCCAGCCGTTTGTCTTCGAGAATCGCCCGGGCGCTGGTAGCAATATCGGCACCGAGATGGTTGCTAGAGCATCCCCCGATGGCCATACGCTACTGTGGGCTACATCCGCGAACGCGATCAACGCGACGCTTTATAGTAATCTCAATTTCGATTTCATTCACAACTTCGCCCCGGTTGCAGGCGTCTTCCGCGTCCCCAACGTTCTGGAGGTCAATCCATCGGTCCCAGTCAAGACCGTTCCCGAATTCATCGCTTACGCCAAGGACAATCCCGGCAAGCTTAACTTTGCATCCGGAGGCATCGGGTCGACGTCGCATCTTGCCGCCGAGCTTTTCAAGTTCATGGCAGGCGTCGACATACGCCACGTGCCGTATCGCGGTTCGGCACCTGCGCTCATCGATCTCCTGAGCGGCGAGGTCCAGGTCATGTTCGACCTCATGCCCGCGTCGATTGGTTACATCAGGACCGGCAAACTGCGCGCGCTGGCAGTTACCACTTCCGTGCCCTCAGAGGCACTGCCGGACCTGCCGACGGTCAAGAAATTTCTGCGTGGCTATGAGGCGAGCACTTGGAACGGCGTTGCTGTACCCCGAGACACACCTACCGAGATCATTGACAAGCTGAACAGGGATATCAATGCGGGTCTTGCGAATCCTAACATCAAGGCGCGCCTGAGCGACCTTGGAGCCACGGCGCTCGCGCAGTCGTCCGCCGACTTCGGTAAGCTCATCGCCGACGAAACCGAAAAGTGGGCCAAGGTGATTAGAGCAGCAAACATCAAGGCGCAGTAGACTAGACAGAGAGCGGTCCGCTACTGCATCACATCGCGGGCGGCAAACATCAAGCCGGCACCATGCAAACGGACGCTCTCAGGGAGGTTATCACGTGTATCGAATATGGGTCCCCGATCTGGATTCTCCCTCATATTTCGTCGCTATTGCGGCCGTGGCGCTCGGCTTTTTCAAACAAGAAGGTATTGAGATCGAATTTATCCATAACACGAAGGAAGGTCCTGAGCTCATGCGCGAGGGGAAGCTGGATTTTATCGCCGGGCCCGCTTTCGTGGGCACGCGGGCATTTCCCGCCTGGAAGGGGATAAAACTGCTGTGCGCTTTGTCGCAGTATTCCTATTGGTTCATGGCGGTGCGTTCTACCCTCGACGTCAAGCGCGGAGATCTTCAGGCAATCAAGGGACTTCGGATCTCCGCCGCCCCCGCGTGGCCAGAAATGTCGCTGCGGTACATGCTAGCCGACGCCGGCATCGATCTCGAACGAGACAATGTTAGGATTGTTCCTCCACCACCCCCCTATGGGGACAAAGGCTTCATGGCAAGGAACGGCGTCGATTCGATCATACAGAATACGGCGGACGCCTACTGGGGCAACGGGATGAGAGTTGCATTGGGCGAACGCCTCGGTATTGCAAAATTGCATCTTGATCTTAGGCGCGGTGATGGTCCTCCGGGCGCGCGGCACTACAACTTTGCGGCGCTCACGGCGCGCGAGCGCACCATTACTGAACATCGGGAGATAGCAGGGGGCGCGGTACGGGCGATCGTAAAGGCACAGAAGGCTCTGAAAGCAAATCCATCGATTTCGACCGAAGTTGGCCAAAAGCTATTCCCAACCGATGAGGCTCAATTGATAGCTGGCCTCATCGAACGTGACGCCCCGTTTTACGACGCCAAGATATCGCATGATGCCGTTGATGGTCTGATGAATTTTGCGAAGCACTATGGTCTGATTAAAGACGCCGTGCCTTATGAAGACCTGGTCGCGACTCAGTTCAGTCATTTGTGGAAGGAATGAATGTCGTTTGAAACGAGTCACAAGCGGCGATCCCCTCCCCCGCGCATATCTCAGCAGCGGTAGCCCGAAAGGCCAACCGCGCGGCGTGACGACCGCGCGCCTCAAAGGCCTGATCATGAAAGTAGGTCACAACGGCATAGGGATTGAGAGACCTGAAGCGATTGCTTTTCCCACCAAAAGCGCAGGCTCGACGATCGCCTATGACTGATACCCTTCTGATCGATGGCCTCGAAAAGCGATTCGCCTCGCACGGCTGCGCGGCGTTTCGGGACATCAGCTTTTCGGTCAGGCAGGGCGAATTCATCGCCCTGATCGGCCCGTCGGGCTGCGGCAAATCGACGTTGCTGCACATCATGGCGGGGCTGTCGGAGCCGACCACCGGAACGGTGAGTCTCAATCGCGAGCCGATCGCGGGCCCGCGTTCCAAAATGATGGTCGTGTTTCAGCAGTACACGAAATCGATGTTTCCTTGGAAAACCGTGCTGGACAACGTGCGGCTTGGCGTGAAGTACCACTCTAGCGCCGGCGCGCCAGCGCGCTTTGGAGCAAGGGTAGGAGCCAAGATTCCGGCGATAGATAATGTCGACCGAGATCGAGTAAGCGAGCAGAAACACACGGCGGTCAGACATTTAACCGATCTCGTGCGACTTCGAACCGAGTCTCTGCTGCCACGACACGGGTATCGAAAATTAGTGACCAGAGACTGGCGCGCGGAATTGACCGTTTGCAGCACGAGATCCAGAAAATTGGCACGTAGAGACTCGACCGGTTTTAACGGCTGTGATCTCAGGGATAGAGCAAGTGCGCCGGATTATGGTGCAGCAACACCTTGATCTCGTCGGCGGTGAACTCCTCTTCAAGCAACAATTGGCAGGTGATGCGAAGGGCTTCGACCATCGGAGGATTATGTAGCTGCCCGCAATCACTGGAGACGACCGCGCGCGCCACCCCGACATTACGGATCGCCGCTGCGAAATCGGCAACCGACACTCGCCACCAGCGCGGCAACAATTCTCCGGCGGTGAAGTTGATCCATACGCCCTGATCGGCAAGCTCGACCTGCTGAGCGAGGCTGAGATGCGAGAAAAACGGATGATCGCAGACGATCCGTTTGACGCCCTGTCGCTTCGCTGCGGGCACGATCGCGGTCATCTCCTTGAACGAGATGTGCCCGAGATTGAGGATGACATCGGCGGCCGCTACCATCCTGAACACCTCGTGCAGCTCCGGCACCAAGGCGCCCTCGGAGTCGAGCAGGAACAGGCGCGGCCTGTTGCGGGCATAGTCGGAAATGCCTCCTTTGATGGTGAGGCCTCTGCCGTGCTGCCCGACGGAACCGGTCACCTTGGCGTGATTGGTCGAATCGATAGTTGGCAACCAAATCTGCCGTGCCTCGTATTTGAGGACGGCTTCGACCGCGCTTGGATTGATGCCCCCGACCTCCAGGTTGCAAGCAATGCTGCCAAAGATATCAATGTCAGGAACCAGTTTGCGCGCCAGCAGGGCCATCGGCGCGGTGGGGAAGTTATGAGTCTTAAGGCAGACGGCACGCATGCCCGCCGCTTTGGCGTCTTGAGCTAGCTCGATCGGATCCTGGATTCGCGGATAGAGATCGGGGCCATGATGGATGTGGATGTCGACCGCTCCTTGCAAGAGCTCAAGATCGCGGCGGGGCGATAGCTCAGGCATCCGAACCTCGCTTGGCAAAATTGAAGGCGACCGTGAACTCAGTCGAAGACGGCGGTGGCCTCGACTTCGATCAGCATATCCGGATGCATCAGGCCAGCCACGCCGACCGCCGTGACGCAGGGCGAACGACCCGTCTTGGAGTACTTCTGAATAAACTCGGTGCGAGCGGGAAGCGCTTCCCGCCACCATTTCTCGCGATCCACGAAATAGAACATCAGGTAGACGATATCGTCCCACGTCGCGCCGGCCGCCTCGACCGTTTGCCGGACATAATCCATGGTCTGCAGCGTCTGGGCCCGCATGTCGCCTTTACCAATGATGCCCCCGGGGCCGATGGCCGGCCATCCGGACATCCGGAGAGTCTTGCCGCCTTCGGTGACGACCCCATGCGCGATGCTGATTGGCTTATATTCCGGAATGATAGGCGTCAGCGTGGCCACATATGCCTCCCGCAATCCGGGAAGCTCGATGAATCGTTTCGTCATCGGGAGGCTCCGTTTGTATGCACAATTAAGCGTGTGGCCAACGATCCATGTCAAGCGGCACACGGGCGCGATCGATAGCTGAATGCACGCACGCCGAGCACGCCGCAACTTGTCAGCCGGAACTCAGCAGCACGGCATCGATCTGCACACGAGCACCGGGCATCGATAGACCGGACGGTTGAAGCAGCGTCAGCGCCGGCGGATCGTGCGGGAAGAAACATTGCGCGATCGCTTCGACAGCGGCGAAATCGTTCATGTCGTCAAGATAAATGGTTGTTTTCAGGAAACCGTCGGGGCCGACCCCCAAGCGGTTGGCGATACGGAACAAACGATCGTAAATGAGCCACGCTTGCGCGGCACTGCGCGCAGCAGTCACGCTACGGCGGCATTGGGACTGCCGGAAAACTACATCCTCGACAGCACGGCGTCCGCTGTCAGGCAAATCGCGATAGTCGTCCAAGACCTCCCCCGTTTGTGCTCGATAGGCCGTCAAAGTGGAGGTGAAGACGAATGGCCCAACGCGCGTCGCAAGAGCGTGGCGTCCGTGTGGAACGATGACGTCGGAGGGATCGTCAAGGCTAGCCAGCGTGTGCTTGTCCCACGATCCGGTGGGATCGACCGCGATTCCCTCGATCTCGACCTGAAAGAAGCGAGTCGCGAGGCTCTCAACCCCATAGAGCGAGACTGCAGGATTGGCTGCCGGAGCCAACTCCGCTGCCACCTGCTCTATGACATCGGTGGCGCGGACGTCGCGTAGGTAGATGTTGAGCTTCACGAGATCCTCGAAGCGCGCACCCTGTTCGTGAAGGAAGCGGCCAAAGAGGTCATAGACGAAGGCAGTCTGGGCCCGGAGGGGAGCGTGGAATGCTCGCGCGGACGGACTGAGCGGAGGCTCGGTGACGTGAATGTCGGGTGGCAGGTCGCGGAGAACGTGAATGATCCTGCCCTGTTCCGGGACGGCGGCGACCACGCCAGCGAAGAACATTAGCGAGCCGACCTTGCTGCCGAACTGATAGTTCGAGAGCGCGGCCTGTTCGAGTTGGCCTGACCGCAACATTTCGAGTTTGCAATCATCCGCTGCGACAAAGCCGATCGGATCGAAATAGACCACCGCATCGATTAGCGGCAGCCCTGCAACTTGCGATGTGGTTACGGGCGGTGCCAGTCCGCCGGCGAATAATCGGGAGCGCGTGCGCGCCAGCACAGGAAAATTGCGCATGTCGCGTAGGTACACGCTGTGGAACACGATGTCCTGGAGTGTCGAACCCTGGTCCCTCAAGAGAGTTGCGATTCGATCGTAGATGGTCTTGGTCTGGGTAACGAAAGCCTCCTCCCACGTATTCGGGGCAAGAAGCCCGAGTGCCGGATAAGGGGGTTCACCTCCGAGTTCTTCATAACTCTGGAAAGGCCGGCCGCTTTTTTCCGAAAGGCCAATCTGTCCAGACATGAAGAGGAAGGGACCGGCTCGCGTCGCCATTGAGTGCGAGGGAACAGGATTGGTCATGCCGGACACGCTGATCGTGCGCTTCTTCATGAACTCCTCGGCGCGTAATGCGATTGTCTCGTGGAAGATATCGGTTATTCCTGGTAATAGTTTGCAGTACCAAGGTGAGAAGACCAATGGAAGCCAACTCCTCGAATCCTACGCCCGCAAGGACGATGTATGCGACGATGGGACCGCGGAATGGCCTGCCCGGCGATCCGATGCGGCGAGAAAGAGCCTTGAACATTCTGCTGCCATTCCTTGCGTTGATCGCCGTCCTGGTCTTGTGGTCGGCGGGGGTGCGAGTATTCGAAATCCCCGATTATCTGCTACCCGCGCCTCAGGATGTGATCAGGCGCATCGTGCGTGACTGGTATGTGCTCGCCAGAAATGCATCCTACACGCTGCAATCAGTGCTGAGTGGCTTCGCGGCAGGTGTACTCGTTGGCGTGCCGCTCGCATTCGCTGTGGTGTTGAGCCGGGGCGTCGAGCGGGTCACAATGCCCTTCCTGGTGATGTCCCAGGCGGTTCCGAAGGTCGCGATCGCTCCGATCCTGGTCGTTTGGCTTGGCTTCGGCATCCTGCCAAAAATCGCGATCGTATTCCTGATCGCATTCTTCCCCATCGTCGTGTCAACGGTCGTGGGCCTCAAAAGCGTCGAGACCGACATGATCGATCTTGTACGTTCGATGGGGGCCAGGACCTTGAAGATCATGCTGAGAGTGCGGGGACCGACGGCGCTTCCGCAGATGTTCGCAGGATTTAAGATCGCCATATGTTTGTCGGTTGTCGGGGCGACCGTAGGCGAGTTCGTGGGATCGGACAGGGGGCTTGGTTACCTGCTGCTGACCGCGTCTGGGACCCTCGACGGCACGCTCGTGTGGTCCGCGCTGTTCATACTGATCGCCATTGGCATCGTACTGTTCGCGATCGTGTCGAAGCTCGAACGCTTAGCGATTCCCTGGCATGTTTCGATCCGCGCCGAGGAGACGGCTGCGTATCAATCCTGAGGCCAAAGGCATAGGCAACATGTCGACTCTACGACTACGATTTTTGACAGGTATTTTCGCGCTCCTCAGCTTTTCACTACTTCCGATTACGCAGTCATCAGCGGCAGACTTGGTGAGCCTACGACTGGATTGGACGCTCTCCGGCTACCATCTGCCTTTCTATTGGGCGAAGCACAAAGGCTATTACACGACAGAGAACCTGAACGTAGACATTAAGGAGGGAGCCGGTTCGGGCAAGACGGTGAGCCTGATCGCTGGCCAACAGGACGATATCGGGCTTGCCGACTACATGCTGATGGCTGCTGGCGTGGCGAAAGGCATGAAGCTCAAGGGCGTCTATGCAATCGTGCAGAACGGGGCGTGGGCCGTGATCTCGCTGGCCGACAATCCGATCGCGAAGCCGCAGGACCTGGTTGGCAAGTCAGTGGCGGTGACCGCCGACCACAAGGCCCTCCTCGACCTGCTGCTCGCGGTCAACAAGATCCCGCCGGAGAAGGTCTCGATCCGGGTCACGAGCGCGGCCACCCGTAACACGGTGTTCGTCAATGGCCAGGTCGAGTCATTCGTCAGCGTCGTAATCGGGTCGCCGCTCGACCTGGTGGTCCGCGCCCGTCAAGGCAAGGGCAAACCGTTGCACTTCATGCAGTTCGAGGATTTCGGCGTCGCTCCCCTTGGGCAGGGCGTTGTCGTCCACGAGCAAACGATTGCGCAGAAGCCCGATCTTGTGGCGCGTTTCGTACGGGCGACGACGCGCGGGCTGAACGATGTCGCAAAGACGGAGAACCTCGAGGAAGGCGTAGGCGTCGCCATGCGACTGGCCGGTACCGCCGAGGATCGGCGGGAATCGGTGAAGCTGCAATGGCAGGAGACCATTCCGAGGCTGCAGACGAAGAACAGCACAGGTAAACCTCATGGCTGGATGAGCGAGACGGATTGGCAGGAATCGTCCGACATCCTCTTGAAGACGGGCGCGATCGAAAAGCCATTCCCCGCCGCGAACTTCTACACCAACGACTTCGTGCCGCGGCGCTGATGACGACGGGAGCGATGGGCCGCGAGGTCATCGGAATCGACGATGTCAGCCTCATCTACCGTTCGAAGAGCTCGGCAGTGCACGCACTCGACCGAGTATCGTTGCAGGCTTCCAAGGGCGAGTTTGTCGCCGTTGTCGGGCCGAGCGGCTGTGGAAAGAGCACCCTTATCAAGCTGGTGTCGGGACTACTTCTACCGTCGGGCGGCGTCATCCGGGTGAATGGACAGCCGGTTCGCGGACCGACCGCCTCGATTGGAATCGTATTTCAGAATCCGCTACTGATGGCGTGGCGCTCTGCTTTGCATAACGTTCTCCTTCAGATCGAGATCCGCGATTTGCCCGTCGAGAATTATCGAGCTACCGCGAAGCAGTTGATTGAGCTTGTCGGGCTAGAGGGCTTTGAAAATGCATACCCTCATCAACTTTCGGGCGGCATGCAGCAACGGGTCGGTCTCTGCCGTGCGCTGATTCATGACCCGGACCTGCTGCTGATGGACGAGCCCTTCGGCGCACTCGATGCACTAACGCGCGAGCAGATGAACGCCGAACTGCAGCGCATCTGGATGGAGCGTCGCAAGACCGTCTTGTTCATCACTCATAGCATTTCCGAGGCCGTCTATCTTGCTGACCGCGTTTTGGTCATGTCGTCCCGGCCTGGCCGTATTGTCGGCGAGATCAATGTGGACTTGCCGCGCCCACGCACCGTCGACTCGACTGAAACGATCGCATTTGCTCAATTCACTCGCCAGGTGCGTCAACACCTCAACAGTAGCGGAGCCATCGAGTAGCACCTCAGCATCCCACTATACCGCAATTATCTAGGGTGGTTCCTATCTTCGCGTCAGCGCGGCGTAGGCATTGCCGCGAGATACCTTTTCGCGCGCCACATCGGAGAGGCTCTCGATCACCGGCACTGCGCGTTTGCCTTCGGGATCTCCGATATCGAACGGGTAGTCGCTCCCGAACATGACTCGGTCTTCGCCCATCGTCTCGACGACGAAACGATTGCTTTCGACACTCAGCGCGCATGTATCGTAATAGAGCCGATCCAGATACACACTCGGGGGGCAGCTGATATTCTTGCGGTAGTAGGGGTTTGCCTCCCATCCCTCCGCGTTGTAGGCAGAATCGAGCCGACCGCGCAGAAAAACGAGATTTCCACCTCCGTGCGAAAGAATGATCTTGAGTCCGGGATGCCGCTCTAGCACGCCTTCAAAGATCAACCGTGTGACCGCAAGCGTCGTTTCGAACGGCCATCCCACCAGGACATGCACGCCATAGAGGCCGAACCGCTCGGAACCTACCGCTGAGGTCGGGTGCAGAAAAATCAACAACCCGAGCTCTTCGATCAGCGACCACATCGGCTCGAAGATCGGGTCGTCGAGCGGCCGCCCGCCCGCAGTGGTCGGCAACATTCCGGCCCGAAACGGATAGAGGTCGATGGCCCGTCGAATCTCGTCCACAGCATGCTCAGGTTCCCCGAGCGCGAACACGATCATCGGCTCCATCAGGCCTTCCGCTTCCGCCGCAATCTCGACCTCTTGCGCGTGCAGCGCTTGGACCCATTCGCGGCTGGCCGCCCCGCCGGCCCAGGAAAAAAAGCCAGGCGGTGGCGCAAACAATTGCAACTCGACCTCGCGTCGCTTGAGACTCGCCAATCGGGTTGGCAAGTCGTGCAGGTTGACGTCGAGCGACGAAGGACGATCCCAGCCTCCGCCGAGCATGAAATAGGTGCCCTTATCGCCACGCTCGGCAGAAATGCCGGCAACTGGCCGTTGCTGGAGGTCAGCCAGGAACCGCTCGCTTACGGCATGCGCGTGAACGTCGACAATCATTCATCTCTCCGCTGAAACCCGCCGGGAAGAAGGTGCATTCGACGCGCCGCGGGAGTAACAAGGCGGCAGTATTGGCAGCGCAGTAGCTCGGAAAGGACTATGATCGAACGGCGAGACATTTTTCCTCCGCCATCGAGCGGCTTGACAAGGAGGTTGCATGCCCGACATCAAGATCTTCAATCCCGCCGAACTTAGCAAGCCGCGCTCGCCATATATGCAAGTCGCGCGAGTCAAGACATCCGAATTTGCGTTCATCGCCGGGCAGGTATCTGTCGATTCGTTCGGAGCCCTTATCGGGGCTGGCGACTTCGATGCGCAATGTGCGCAGGTCTTCGCCAATATTCACGCGGCGTTACGTTCGGTCGGAGCAGAATGGAGGAACGTCGTAGAATTCACGTCCTACCTTGTTCGTTCTCAGGACGTGCCTGCCTTCGTCGCTTATCGCCATCGAGAATTCCCGACCATGTTCCCCGGCGGCGGCTTTCCACCGAATACTTTGTTGGTGATCGAGCGCCTCGCGCACGAATCCTACTTGCTGGAAGTCCAAACCGTCGCTGCGCTCTAAGCTCCGATTGCGTGGCCGCGCGTTTATCGGCGCGCGTGTCTGCGGCAGCTCAGTTCGCCGCGCCGATCTTAGTGAGGACAGCTGATGAGTAAACGTCGTCGAGAGCAACCGCCTGCTTGACCTCATGATACTTCGTAATGAGGTCGAGCGTATGCTGCATCTTCGCGCGATCGATATAGCCGAGGCCGTTCGCACGGGTCCGGTCGGTGAGCACGTGCTCGGTGGAGACTCTCCACTGAGCGAATGAGAGGTCGCGGTTACTCTCCGGGAAGCGCCTGATAAACATGTCCGCGGCCGCTTGCGGATTCTCGAAGGCGAAGGCGTAGCCGCGTAACGTGGCGGCGAGGAAACGCCTCACCATCTCGGGCCGCTTCGCCAGCATCTCGTCGCTGACGATAAAGCCGATCGAGTAGTAGTCCACTCCGAAATCGCTGAACAAGAAGCGGTCGACTGCGACGCCCGCTTTGCTTGCGGCAGCCAAAATGCCCGGTTCCTCGGTCCTGAACGCGACGATGGCATCGACCTTCCTGGAAACGAAAGTCGGGAATTTGGCCGGCGGTGCCAGGTTCACGATTTCGACCTTCTTGTGGTCGAATCCGGCATTTGCGGCAAACACCGGCATGAGGTTGAGGGTGGTCTCGCCGATGGTGGCGCCGAGCGAGCGGTTGGGGAGATCCTTGGGTGTGCTGATGCCGGTGTCCTTGAGGTAGAAGATGGCGTCCGCCGACCGGTCGAGGAGCGTGGCTACTTGCTTAACTGCGAGCCCATTGCCACGGCCGACGATGACCGAAGCCATATCGGCCATCCCGATATCGGCCGCGCCGGTGGCGGTGCGCTTCACCGTATCGCCCGACCCGTAGCCACGCTGGATATCGACCTCAAGACCGGCTTCCCGATAGAAACCCTGCGCCTCGGCGGCGAAAATCCCGTAGTGCAACCCATAGGGAACCCAGTTCAGCGAAAAAATGACTTTCTCGTTTGCCTGACTGGTGCTGATGCCGAGCATGAGCAGGGCTGCGGTCACCGCGGTCATTAGTTTGCATTGCATGGTCCACCTCCGGTTCCGACACCCACGTGTGGCGAGAGCCGATGTTACACGTATTCCAACCCGATCCGCCGGCCGATGTGGTCGACGATTTTCATGAAGTCGCTCGTCACGCGCATCTCCGGAGTTCTCGGCCGGGGCAGCGATACGGGAACGATCTCGAGCACATTGGCCGGCCGCGGCCCCAACACCACGACGCGGTCGGACAGGAACACTGCTTCCGGGATGCTGTGCGTGATCAGAAGACTGGTTTTGCGCCGCTCGCTCCAGATGCGCAGAAGCTCGATATTGAGCTGATTGCGTGTCATCATATCCAGCGCACTGAATGGCTCATCCAACAGCAGGATGGAGGGGTCGTGGACGAGGGCACGGGCGATCGCCACGCGCTGCTGCATCCCCCCGGACAGTTCGTTCGGGTACCTGGTTGCAAAATCCTCGAGTCCCACAAGCTTCATCAGTTCTGCGGCACGATGGCGACTGCGGACAGGATCAAGGCCGAGGATCTCCGCTGGGAGCATCACGTTCCTAATCGCGGTGCGCCAGCGCATGAGAGCGGGCACCTGAAACACAATCCCGATCTTGCGCTGGGATCCTGTTACCCGGATGCCTTCGATCTGGACCTGCCCGTCCGAAGCCGCAACCAGACCGGCGATGATCTTGAGCACGGTTGTCTTGCCGCAGCCGCTCGGGCCGAGAACGGACACAAACTCTTGCGCGGCGACGCTGAAGCTGACGCCATCGAGGGTAACGATCGGTCCTTCGCGGGTCGAGTACGTCTTGCGCAGTCTAGCAACGTCGATCATCGGCGTAGTAGGCGTGGATGGCGCCATTACGCCCGCTCCGCTTCGAGATAGTGATGAACCGAGGCGCTCCACGGAATGAGCAGCCGTTCGGCAAGCTCGATCAACGCGTAAAGAACGATGCCAACGACCGAGAGGATAAGCAGCGCGGCAAATGCGAGCGGCGTATCGAGATCTTGATTGGCGATGAGGATCAAGTAGCCCAGCCCGCTGTTGCCGCCGACGAACTCGCCGATGATTGCTCCAATCACGGCCAGCGTGATCGCAATCTTCATGCCGCTGAACAGCTCCGGTAACGCCGTCGGCATGCGAAACTTCCAAAATATCTGCCAGCGCGTCGCCTCTAGAGAGTGCCCGAGGTCGAGAAGCTCGCGCTCCACGGCAGCGAGCCCGGATGCGACGTTCACAACAATCGGAAAGAACGCCACTAGAAAGGCGATGAGGATCTTGGGCAAAAGACCATAACCGAACCAGATCAGAAGAATGGGCGCGATCGCCACTTTGGGAACGAGCTGGGCGACCAGCAATAACGGCATGATGATATCCCGCACTGGCCGGACGACGACGATCAGGGCAGCCGCGATTACGCCGGCCACGACCGCGAGAGCGAACCCGGCGACGGTCTCGTACAGCGTGACCCAGGTGTGCCCGAGATAGAGATCGCGCTTTTCGTAAAGCTTCGCGGCGATGGCGCTGGGCGCGGGGACCAGGAACGACGGAACTTGGAATGCCCAGCACGCGATTTCCCATACGACGACAAGCACTATGAGCGTCAGGCCTACTTTCATCACCCGGACGAGCTGCGGCGCGATCATCGGTCACATCATGTCGCCGCGGCCGGGCGTTGTCGCAGTCTCGGCGCACCGGTGGAGACGAAGGCATCCAAAGCGCTCGCCTTCTTGCCCTAGAATGGTCTTGACGATCGTGCCAGAGGACGAATGTGAATTATATGTTTGATTTCCTGGCTCCGACTGTCAAGCACGGCGCGGTTGATCAAAGCCGTCTCAACATCGAGCAACTCTTGTGTTCCCGAACGCGGCGAACCTCGCGCCCGGAGGGATGATCTATCTCTATGACGCACAAAGAGGTCTCGGGCGGGCAGCGGGGAGAAACCCCTGAGAGTGGAACTGCGCGCCTTCTTGAAAGGCACGACGGCCATTGCGACGAAAATAATCTTTGGGTCACCTGTCGCAACCGCGCGCGGCACGCCATTGCCACCGGCGATAGCAGACATAGGCGACCCGGTGGGGCACTGAGGCATCGCTCCCTCCGCCGACGAACAGCTCGATCACGATTGCCATTGTCGCCTCGAATGGTGCAATCTCTATGACTTAGTTGGGCAGATGCATCTCGGGGTGATTGGGTCGGCATTTGGAGAACCGTCATGTTCGTCAGAAACGCTTGGTATCCTGTGGGTTGGTCCAAGGACCTGACCGAGCCCGTAGCTCGCACAGTGCTCGATGACCCGGTGGTGCTTTTTCGGATGTCGAATGGGCAACTCGCGGCGCTGGAGGACCGGTGCTGTCATCGCGCCGCGCCGCTCTCTTTGGGTAAACTGGTCGGCGAACATCTGCAATGCGGCTACCATGGCTTGAAATTCGACAGCACGGGGCGCTGCGTCGAGGTGCCGGGTCAGAAAGCGGTCCCTGCCGGTGCATCGGTTCGCAGCTATGTCGTATGCGAGAAATGGCGGATGGCGTGGATTTGGATGGGAGAGCCGGCTCGCGCCGATGAATCGAAAATCCCGGACCTGCCCTGGCTCGACGATGCCGCGTGGACGCTCGCACCGGGCTATCTCCATGTGAAGGCCAACTATCAATTGATCATCGACAACCTCGTTGATTTTACCCACCTCGTCTACCTGCATGCCAGAACCCTGGCTGGGGACCCGCGTGAAGCCACGCTGCCGGTCAAGACCGAGCGGACGATCGACGGCATCCACGTGAGTCGCTGGCTCATGGACGTCAAGCCGCCGCCGCTTTTTGCACGTGCGGGCGATTTCACCGGAAATGTCGATCGCTGGCAGATGGTCACCTGGAAGCCGCCGAGCATCGTTTATTTCGACATTGGCTGCGCCAAAGCCGGCACCGGCGCGCCGCAGGGCGATCGTAGCCAGGGCATTTCAATCTGGACCAACCATTTGCTGGCTCCGGAATCGGAGACGTCCACCCACTATTTCTTCGGCTATACGCGCAACTTCTGCATCTACGACGAGCAGATGACCAAGCTGTTGTTCGATGGGTCGGTGATGACCTACCTCGAAGACAAAGCCATGCTCGAAGCGCAGCAACAGAAGCTGCATGGCGGCAAGCTCGAGCGTATGGTCGATCTCAACATGGATGCGGGCGCGCTGCAGTTTCGCCGCATCTTGAAACGGCTAATCGAGGCGGAGGCCGAGTCCGCCAAGCCGGCGCCGGTCTTTGCGCAAAGCCACTAGTCCGACCCGGACGGAAGGAGGGACCGTTCTCTATGTCAGTGTTCAGAATTGGGAGCTATGCCGCCGCTCTCTGCGCATGGACGCTCGCGCACGGGACAGCTTTTGCACAGCAAAAGGAATTCGAAGGCACCAAGATCGTCGTCAACGGCTTCGGAGGAAATCTAGACGACGTGCTGGTCGAAAACGTCAGCAAGGTATTGAAGGACAAATATGGTATCACAGTCGAGATCGTGCCGGGCTCGATCGCGTCGGCTTATGCCAAGGCCATGACCTCGCGCTCGAACCCCGCCTTCGACGTCCTGATAACGGACGACATCACTTTGCGCTCTGCAGCGAAAGCGGGCTTGATCGAAGAGGTCTCGATCGCTGACGTCCCCAACATGGCGCAGCTCTATCCCAATTTCATGCCGCTAGGAGGCTATGGCCTGCCGTTTTTCGCGTCCGTCACCGCGCTGACTTACAACAAGGAGCACGTCAAGACACCACCGCAGGCGTTGAGCGATCTTGCTAACCCCGAGCTCAAGGGTCGCGTCGGCATTTTCAACCTCGAAAGTGTCGGCGGCGTCGTGTCGCTGATTGCCTTGGCAGAGGCCAATGGCGGCAGCATCCAGAATGTGGACCCCGGCTTCGCAAAGTTGAAGGAAATAGCGCCGAACCTCGCAACCGCAACCTCGTCTCCGGTCGAGCTGTACAACCTGCTGCAAAGAGGCGAGATCTGGGCCTCTTCGTTTTGGAGTGGACGCGTCAATGCTCTTATCGACCACGGAGCGCCTCTCGGCATAACCGTTCCAAAAGAGGGTCTGCGCGGCAACCTCGACTTTGCAAGCTTGGTCAAGGGTACCAAGTCCCGTGGCGCTGCCTTGAAATTCATGGATCAGATCACTTCGGTGCAGACCTCGCTCGCAATCGCACGCTCCGTTTATTTCGGGCCGACCAACAGGACCGTCACGCTCCCGCCGGAAATCGAGAAGCGGGTGCTGCCCTACGGGGCCGAAATGATAGCGAGCATGCCTCCGGTTGACTGGGACGTGGTGGTGGCAAAGCGCGCGAGCTGGATTGAGCGCTGGAACCGCGAGATGCGTTGAACTCGGATCTTTCATCGTCCCACGTCGTGCGCAGGCTTACCCCGCGCATTCACGTCTTCGTGCTGCGGCCAGGGCCGGAATGGGTGGAGCAACGGTCCCCGCAGCGCAATCCTAGCGGGGCTCCCGTCCTGACCATGACCACTGGATTTAAGATCGGCTACTAGCTCCGGCCCTCGTAGGCTCTGGGAATATCGCTTAGCAGAAACGATGGGACGCTTCTTAACGCGGTTGGCCTGGAGCCGTGACATTTATCTCGTCGGGTTGCTCACGCCGGCCGTCGTAGCCGTGACGCTGATACTGTCCGTCCCGATCGCCTGGCTCGTTCGGATCAGCCTTTATCCCCAAGACCAATCCTACGATCTCAGCGGCTGGTCGGTGGTTCATTACTTCAAAGCGTTGACCGACGACCTTTATCTAGCGTCCCTGGCGCGCACGACGCTGTACGGTCTCATCGTCACTCTTGGCACCGCAATTCTCGGCTTTCCTCTCGGTTACGCCGCCGCGCGCGGCAGGCTGCGCCGCTGGAAGATTTTTTTCATCGTGCTTCCGCTCACGCTCAGTTTGATAGTGAATATTTTCGGATGGATCATGATACTGGGGCAGAACGGGCTCCTGAATTCCCTCTTGTTGAGGGTCCACCTGCTCGATCAGCCCAGACAGTTCCTGTTCGGCGTCGGAACCGTCCTGGTTGTGCTGGGGCATACCTACCTGCCCTTCCAGATCCTCTCGATCATGAGCGTCGTTGCCCAGATAGATCCCATGCTGGAGGAAGCATCGGCGAGCCTGCGCGGCAATCGGTGGGTCACGTTCCGGCGCGTCATCATCCCGTTGGCATGGCCGGGGATAGTTGCGGGCTCGACCATCGTATTTATCCTAACGATCTCAGCATTCATCATTCCTCAACTGATCGGCGGAGCATCCGTCCAGATGTACGCCGTGCTCGTGTTCCAGCAGATGATGACTGTTCTGAACTGGCCGTTCGGAGCGTCGCTGTCGCTCATCCTACTGGTGGTGGCGATCGGGTTTGCAACGGTTTTTCGAACTGCGAGCAGAGGCACCGAGGAACTGAAAGATGCCGTGGCAAAATAGCAGGCTCAGCCTTGTGGCGTGGGGTATGTTTCAGGTAATCGCCTATTTCGTGCTGGCGCTCCCTTCCCTGGTCATTATCGGGGCCTCCTTCAATCCAAGCAGCACATTCAGTTTCCCGCCTCACGGGCTCACGCTGGCATGGTATGTTAGGGCTGTGGAGACAGTCGCCTTCACCGACAGCTTCCTCCTGAGTGTGGAGCTGGCCTCAATAGCAACGGCGCTGTCGTTGCTTGTCGGCACCCCCGCCGCCTACGCGTTGGAGCGATATCGTCTGCCCGGTCTGCAGTCTATTCAGAGCTTGCTTCTCTCGCCGATTGTCATTCCTGCAGTTGTGCTCGGCATCGGCCTGCTCATGTTCTGCAACCTGATCGGCATCGGACAAGGGCTGGCCGCATTGTTGCTGGGCCATTTCGTGCTCACTCTGCCCTATGTCGTGCGTACCCTAATTTCGAGCTTCAGCCTGTTCGACGTCGTCCTCGAGGAGGCCGCGCAGAGCTTGCGAGCCTCGCGACTGGTGGTCTGGTTTCGTGTGATCCTTCCCAATATTTCTTCGGGTCTGCTCTCTGCCGCTATCTTTGCGTTCGTTACCTCTTTCGGAAACGTCGCGCTCTCGATCTTTCTCGTCAGCGGCAGCGCAGCGACCCTGCCGGTCCAGATGTTCGCAGCAGTCGAGCATTCGAGCGATCCAACGCTGGCGGCGGTCGCGTCGTTCGTTGTATTCATAACCGGGCTGATCGTGCTCTGCATCGATCGGCTCGCGAACCTGCAGCGCCTGGTATAAACGCTTGAGCTTCGCATCGATGCTGCAGCCGGCTGCCGTCACGCTTAGCGAAGTCTCGAAGGTATACGGCGAGGTAACCGCGCTCGAGAAGCTATCCCTCGACGTGCAATGCGGCGAGCTGGTTTGCCTCCTCGGCCCGAGCGGATGCGGCAAAACCACGACCCTGCGCTTGATTGCGGGCTTCGCCTCGCCCACCCATGGGCGGGTGTTCATCGAAGGCTCCGACGTTACGGCGAAGCCACCGCATGTTCGCAATATCGGCATGGTGTTTCAGCACCATGCCCTTTTTCCCCACCTTTCGGTATTCGAAAATGTGGAATTCGGGCTGCGCAATATCGGAGCCTTGAAGGTGGAACGCCGCGAACGCGTGAATGAGATGCTTGCGACGGTTCGCCTCGTAGGCTTGGCCGCTCGCTATCCGCGGGAGCTCTCGGGCGGGCAGCAGCAACGCGTCGCGTTGGCGCGGGCGCTCGTGCTGAGACCGGCAGTCCTTCTTCTCGACGAGCCATTCTCGAATTTGGACGCCCAGCTTCGAATTCATATGCGCGACGAGGTGCGCTCATTAATTCACCAATTGAACACCACGACGGTGCTCGTCACCCATGACCAGGAAGAGGCGCTCGCCATAGCGGGCCGGATCGTTGTCATGAACAAGGGACAGATCGAGCAGATCGGTGCACCATCCGATATCTATGATGTGCCGCAGAGCCGTTTCGTCGCCGAGTTCATCGGCCGATGCAACCTTCTCCCCTGCAAGTCCATCGGGCGCGAGCGCGCGGTGATGGTCGAGAGCGGTCCGACGCTTTTGATCGCGAACGATCCCACCGCAGATCATGGCGTCGTTGCCATTCGACCCGAGCACTTGACGGTTGCAAATGGGCCGTCGCCTAATCATCTTGCCGTCGAGGTGGTGCAATTCACCTATCTCGGCTCCCGCACTCATCTCCTTGTAGCCATGCGGAATCACAACATGGTCGCCGATCTACCAAGCGCCGAGGCCAAGGGGCTGAGGATAGGCCAGCCGCTGGACCTCACCGTCGATCCCAGGTTCGCGCGCTTCCTGCCGTAGAGAGAGCTGAAAGTGATGGACTATTACATCACGAAGAAAGTTGCGGAGGATGAGCAGGGGCAAGCCCAGCTGGAGGAAATTGCGGGTCCGTTTCGCACGGTTACGCAGTTGATCGAGGCACTCGATACACTTCTGACGCATTACTCCAGGAAATTTGCTTCGAAGCGATACGTCTGGTGGATCGAAGAGAGCGCTGCGCAGCATAATCTGATTCTGGAAGAGTTGCCGCCGGATCGCGCGAGGTGGTAGGCTGACATCCTCTGAAATATCCAATGGCTGTAGAGCAGCCGTTGTGCCGCTGCCGCTTCGCATGCCTGAGTACACCTCCTACGATTACATAATCATCGGAGCCGGTTCGGCGGGTTGCGTGCTTGCACGCCGTCTGACCGAAGATTCCGCCGTTCGCGTGCTGCTACTCGAGGCCGGTGGCTCGGATTGGGATCCGCTCATCCACATTCCTGTTGGATTGGGCAAGATGCACGAGCATCGGCTGCACGACTGGGGCTACGACACCGAACCCGAGCCTGGTCTGAAGGGGCGTGGCATTGAGGCCATGCGTGGCAAAGTCCTTGGCGGCTCGTCATCGATCAACGTGATGGCCTATACCCGAGGCCACCGCAACGACTACGAGCGGTGGGCTCGCAATGGTGCGTCCGGGTGGTCCTATGCGGAAGTGCTTCCCTACTTCAAGCGCGGCGAGACCTGGGAAGGCGGGGAGGACGCATGGCGTGGCGGGAGCGGCCCACTGCAAGTTCAGTTTGCTAAAACGCGCGATCCGATTTTCCAAGCGTGGGCAGATGCGGGCCGCGCGGCCGGTTATCCGATGACCGCCGATTCGAACGGCGAGCATCAGGAAGGATTTTGCCGGGTTCAATTCACCATCGGCAACGGACGGCGCTCATCGGCGGCAACGGCTTATTTGAAGCCCGCTCGAAACCGTCGCAATCTTCAGGTCAGGGTCAAGACGCATGCTACTCGCATCGTTTTGAAGGGCACCACCGCCGTCGGAGTCGAGTGCGTCCGAGGGGGCCGCAAGGAAACCGCTTACGCCGAACGGGAAGTCATCCTCTGCTGCGGCACATTCAACACCCCGCAGTTGTTGATGCTGTCGGGGATCGGCCCCTCGGCACATCTGCGCGCTATAGGTATCGATCCGGTCGTCGATCTTCCCGTCGGCAACAATCTCCAGGATCACCTCGCAAGCTGGATTAACTTTGCGCGCAAGGGATCGGGCGCTTTCCTCAAGACCATGCGGGCCGACCGCATGACCCTTGGCATGCTACGCGCATACGTCTTCGGCTCCGGTCTCGGAACTGTCGTCCCAGGCGCGCTGTTCGCATTTCTGAAGGCACAATCGAACAGCGACGTGCCTGATATAGAGTTCATGTTTCGCGCTGTATCGCCGAATGCACATCTTTGGTTTCCCGCTGTGCGCCCGCCATGCCGTGACGAGTTTGCGATACGGCCAACGCTGCTGCATCCGAAGAGTCGCGGCACAGTGCGCTTGCGTTCCGCCGATCCCAAGTCCCCGCCACGCATCTCGTATCGGTTCTTCTCTGAACCATCCGACATGGACGAGTTCTACGAAGCTTACGTGCGTGCGATGGATCTTGCGCAAAGCAAGATCCTCGAGCCCTTCCGTGGAGAGGTCACCAGTCCCGACACATTGCCAAGAACGCGCGCGGAAGCGGAAGACTGGCTACGGAATACTGCAATTACGGCGCATCATCCAGCAGGAACTTGCGCCATGGGCTTGGGCGAAAACACCGTTCTCGACCCGGAATTTCGTGTGCGCGGCGTAGAGCGGTTACGAGTGGTTGACGGATCTGCAATGCCGGATCTCGTGTCCGCTCACATCAACGCATGCATCCTGATGATGGCGGAAAAAGCTGCAGATTTGCTGCGTCACCAGACCCAGAAGAGATCACATTCGGGTCGACTGGAGACAAAGCCCCTTTCGGGTCAACTTGCGAGCTAAATTGGATCCTTCCGCCGGCATGGCCGCGATCACGCGCCTAAAACGACGGCAAGGCCGATGTGGATGGATCGCAACAGAGGGAGATGCCTAATTCTTTTTTGCGCGGCACCACGTCCCGCTGCGCCCGCGAATGTGGAATATGCATTGAGTGCACGGATCTTCGACGCTGCCGGCCTCGATGCACTGGCGACAACAGGCGATTGAACTACGACTGGCCCGAATTCGCCTCCGACGTAAATGACAAGCAGCAGACATGGCAGGCCTCCAACACATGGCTGGTTCGGTGACTTCGTCGCGGCGATCGCGGAAGTATTGCGTGAAAAATATACCTTGCGGGGCTAAGATCAGCCTGGGCATGCCCACCACCAAGCAATGCGCATACACCATACTATCGGGTCCGATTAATGAACGTCCCGAAGCATCCTAAAATCGCGATCATTGGTGCTGGTTTGGGAGGTGCAACTTGTGGTGCACTCTTCCAGCAGGCGGGTTACCAAGTTGACGTTTATGAACAAGCTTCCGAATTCATCCGACTAGGAGCCGGAATCCACCTTGGACCGAATTGCGTTAGAATTCTAAATCGCATCGGGCTAAAGCAAGGCCTGTTGCAGACCGCCATCCGTCCGGCCGCCTGGAACAGCCTAATGTGGGACACCGGCGAGGTTCTTTTCAGTTTGCCGCTCAGGGATGTCGCTGAACAGCGTTATGGTGCAGCCTATCTCACGATGCATCGCGGTGACATGCACGCATTCCTGATCGATGCGCTCTCGCCCGGCACCATTCAGTTTGGCAAACGGTTAGTGGACCTCGAGCAGGAACCGTCTTCGGTCCGCATGAAGTTCGCTGACGGGAGCGGTGCTTTGGCCGATATTGTCATCGGAGCGGACGGGGTATTTTCGAAAGTACGCGAATGGATGTTCGGACCGGGAGAGCCGGTCTACAGTGGCTATATTGGCCATCGCGCGTCAATACCGGCGCGAAACCTCGGGCAATTAAGCTTTGAAGACCACGCGAAGTGGTGGGCTCCAGACCGGCATCTGATCGTTTATTTCCTTACCAATCGACGCGACGAGCTCTATCTCGTTACCGGAGCTCTGGAAAAATGGGAGAGGCCCATATCCTGGACGAATAGCAGCCAACAAGAGCTTCGCGAAGCATTCTCAGGATTTCATAGCGAATGCCAGCGTTTGATTGATGGGGTCGAAGGGGAAGTTACAAAATGGGCATTTTTCGAACGCCCCCCCATGCGCCCATGGCACCGCGGCAGAATTGTTATGATCGGGGACGCCTGCCACCCGATGAAGCCGCACATGGCGCAAGGCGCTGCAATGGCGATTGAGGATGCAGCGATGCTCTTGCGGTGCATCGAGGTAACGGGGCCTAGCGATATCGAAGCTGCATTCAGACTCTACGAAGCCAATCGGATGCCGCGCGCCAACCAAGTACAAGACTTATCGCGGCACAATACATGGTTGCGCGATCCATGCGATCCAACCTGGGTTTACGGTTATGACGTATTTTCCGAGCCGCTTGTGGAAGCTCATGAGGATTTGGTCAACGCTTGACCGGCCGTTGATAAGCGGGCACTTGGGAGTACGACATGGTCTTTTCGTCCAGTCCACGTGAGCGAAGGTATCAATGTCTGCAGAAATTTCTGATTTGGGGGTCGCAGACCTTAGCAGGATGTATGAACGCGGGTTTTTATCACCTGTCGATGTGGTGCTGGCGAGTCTCGATAGAACGGAGCGATACAGTGAGCTAAACGTGTTCGTGAATCCTCCAGATCGCGAGCGGATCCTAGCTGAAGCGCGGCAATCGGAGGCGAGATGGCGAAGCAAATCAGCGGTGGGTAAGCTCGACGGTGTTCCCATCACCGTGAAAGATGCAATCTTGACGAGAGGCTTGCCTACCTTGGCAGGATCAACACTTGTCGCTCGGCATCAATCCTGGGACGAGGACGCGCCGGCAGTCGCAAGATTGCGTGAGGAGAAAGCAATTATACTCGGTAAGACGACGACCCCGGAGTTCGGATGGAAGGGCGTCACGGATTCGTCGCTGACGGGCATAACGCGAAATCCCTGGAATGCCGAGCGTACGCCCGGAGGTTCGAGCGGAGGCTCCGCCGCCGCGGTGGCGGCTGGCATTGGTTACGCAGCAGTTGGGACGGATGCTGCGGGGTCGGTTCGTATTCCCGCGTGTTTCTGTGGCGTCGTCGGATTCAAAGCGTCGCGCGGACGCATTCCGACGTATCCTCCAAGTCCGCTTGGCACTCTAGCTCACGTTGGTCCGATCTGCCGAACTGTTCTGGATACAAGCTTGCTATCCGCAGTGATGTCGCGTCCTGACGCCCGGGATTGGAACGCCCTCCCGCCAGATGATGCGTTTTTAGATTGGCAGAACCTTGAGCTGCCGAAAAGGCGACTGAGAGTCGCGTATAGCCTTACGCTGGGATACGCGAGGGTACAGCCGCAGATCGCGACACTTTTCGAGCAAGCGATCGTGGAGTTTAGTGCGATCGGCGCCGAGATAGAGAATGTTGAAAAGCCGTTCGACGATCCCACTTCATTTTGCCGGACCCTATTCGAAGCTGGCGTTGCGCATGCAGTGCGCCGCTTCAATCCGGATCAGCGCTTAAAACTTGACCCGGGTCTGCTTGCAATGGCTCAGCGCGGCGAAGCAACCAGCCGGCAAGCTTACATGGAGGCGGTCGAGGCAGGGATGATCCTCGGCCGTCAAATGCGACTCTTTCATCAGAACTACGACGTCCTACTTACCCCAACTGTCGCTGTTGAACCGTTTGAGGTTGGCCGCCTAAGCCCGCTCGGATATGATCGAGCCGACTGGCTCTCGTGGTCGCCGTTCGCCTATCCGTTTAACGTTACGGGACAACCCGCACTTTCGATCCCTTGCGGCTTGACCTCCTCGAGGTTGCCGGCCGGCTTGCAAATCGTTGGAAACGCTTTCGCCGACCGGCTGGTTTTGTCAGCAGCTCGAGCATATGAAAAAATGCGTTCCGCGGCCATGCCATTGCCACCATCATTTTTGCCGTAAGGAAAGGTCAGCGGAGGGCCAGAGCATAGCTTTGCTTGCCAAATAACGACCGCCCCACAGGCGGATCAATTTTGATTCATATCTCGCTTGGTTACTTTTCGTCGCGTAGGATTGAATGTATTCGCCGCCTAGGATTGAATGTGTACGGCGTACTCGACTTCCCTCACCATGTCGAAGGCATGAAAGGGACATTACATGCCAAAGCTGATCTCTGCCATTTTCGCGTTGCTGAGTTTTATGACCCTTAACTCGGAATCCATTGCGCAAGACGCCATCAAGGTCGGCTATGCAATCCAAGCCCATCAGGCAAATATGATGGTGCTGCCGAAATTTGCGGAAAAGTATGGTTTGAAAGTCGATCTGGTTGGGATGAGACGTTTTCCAGACCTTCAACTGGCACTAACGACCCACCAAATCGACGCGGCGGTCCTTGGGTACGTCAATATCGCGTTGCTCGAAGAAAGTAATACCAAGAACTATAAAGCAGTGTCAGGAGTCTATGTCGCGCCCGGAAGTCTTGTTCTGGCCCCCGATATCGATAGCAAAGTCAAGACGTGGAAAGACTTGGAAGGGAAATCTCTGGGGACCGCGCCGAATGGCGCCATCGACATCGTATTCCGCGCCATCCTAAAGCAGCAGAATGTTGACCAGTCCAAGGTAAAGATGGTGAGCTTTGGCGCGCTTGGTCCGTCGCTTTTGACCGCTCTTAAGAACCATGACATTGACGGATTCATCGCGTGGGAGCCTAACAACGCCGACGCGGTCGTCGGAAAATTGGGAGTATACAGCCATCTCGATCTTGCCGATAATCCGACCAAGGGGATCCAAGGAATTCTCATCGTCGACGAAAGTTTTTCCGCGAAAAATGATGCTGTCGTAGGAACCCTTGTTCGGGCTCTCGTTGACGCCACTAATCACCTCAAGAGTAATCCAAGGGAGTTTGCTGAAGTTGCATTCAAGGGAACTGGCTCGTCGCTTGAGGTTCTCAAGGTCGCCCTTCCGCGCGGCCGCCTCGACACGAATCTTTATCAACGTGAGAGCGAGGCGTTGCTGGATATGATTTTCGATGCAGGCCTGACAAAACGCTCAACGAAGAACGCGATCAATGAGCGCTTTGACTATCACTGGCTCATGGACGCAACGGGGAAGACACGCAATCAACTCGGGGGGCTTTGAGCAACGGCTTAAGCCTATATTGTGAAATCGTCGAAGCGAAATTTCCCCCAAATTTTCGGTTGGCCGTTCGGTTTTCCGACTTACGTTATCGGGCCGCTGTTCGTTCTTTGCATTTGGCAAATCGCGTCCAGCACCGGTATGGCTGGCTCGAAGTTTGTGCCTCCGCCGACGACTCTACTGAACACATGGGCCAACTGGATCGTCGGAATAGGTGAAAAGGACCAATACACCGGTAGCTGGTTATCGCACGCGATAGATAGCTTGTATCGGGTGCTGATAGGAGTCACGATCGCCGCCGCTTGCGGTGTCACGCTTGGTGTCACTATCGGATGGTTTCGTCTTGCGGCCAAGCTTATCGACCCAGTTGTGCAGATCTTGCGGCCGATACCGATCACCGCATGGGTGCCGCTCGCAGTGGTGTTTTTCGGCATTCGGAATGGTTCGGCATTTTTCCTGATTGCGCTCGGCGCTTTCTTTCCGATCGTGGTCAACACAGCGGCCGGAGTTCAACGGACGCCGCTGCTACTTGTTAGAGCAGCCAGAATGCCAGGCATTTGGCCATATATGCTGCTGCCGCGCGTCGTGCTCCCTGCGTTCGCGGGCTTGCGAATCGGAATTGGCTATCATTTGTGACCGGCTTCTGGTCTTGTTCGGCGGCTATCTAATGAGATGGAGCCGTGGGCTGTGAATGCGGCCCCGCATCAGGATTAGGGGCGTCAGCAAGCATTTCTTTGATATTGCGCGGTCGCAGGAAACGGTTGCGTTGTGCGACATCGACCTCGAAACATGAGCTGTTGGCCGTATGGCAACGCAATCAGAGGTCAGTTATATTCATAACGCACAATATCGAGGAGGCCATTTTTCTAGGCGATCGGGTTGTCGTCATGACACCGAGGCTCGGCCGCATCAGAACAATAGTACCGATCGCTTTGCCGAGACCACGCGAAGTCACCTCTTCCGAGTTCAATGAGTATCGGCGCGAGATAACAAGCCTCCTGCAACACTGAAGTCTCCGCGGGAAGGAGTGCTGACAATGATGCAGAAGAAAGAAGGTCCCCTCCATTTCAAAAACTGTATTGTCTGGACTGGAGAGATCGGATCAGCCGCGCCGCGTGACGTTCTAGTTGAGGGGCGGCGTATCGCTGCTTGTCAAAGGCAGATCGATTCAGATGCGTCTAACGGTTCTGTTGTCATTGATTGTGGCGGCGGCACCCTGATCCCGGGGCTCGTTGACGGCCATTCCCATCTGTCGTTTCTCGAAACCGCCAATATGGTGGACTGGGGTTTTGTACCTCCTGAGGAACACACTATTGCGACGATGCAAAACGCCGAGCGCGTACTCTTGGCGGGCTTTACGAGTTGCATTGGCGCCAGCTCGGCCAAGCCCCGCCTAGACATAGCTGTCCGCAACGAGATAAATGCCGGCCGGATCCCGGGGCCGCGGCTACTCGCCGCGACGCCGGAGATAACCGTAACCGGCGGCCTTGGCGATGAGCGGCTGATGCACATTTACAGGGAATCAGTAGGCGCCGTTCTCGACGGAGCCGACGAAATTCGCAAATACGTTCGTACCATGTGTCGCGAGGGTTGCGATATCATCAAACTCAATATTTCCGGCAACAATTCGCTGCCCAACGCGTCAGCTACGACCACATTGATGACCCAATCCGAAATCGATGCGGCGGTCACATCGGCTCATGCCTTTGGTAAGCGCGTTATGTCGCATGCTCGATCATCGGAATCAGTTCAGCTCAGTCTGAAAAGTGGCATCGATTTCATCAATCATTGCGAATATGCAGACGAACGTACAATCGACATGTTGGAGCAGTACAAGGACCGGGTATTTCTCGCTCCGGCTTTCGGCATGTTGCACAATATGCTTTTCGAAGGCGAGCGATGGGGTATTACGCGCAAGCAGGCGGAGGCGACGGGACTTGCCGACCAGGTAGAGAGATGCGCTACCGTTTATCAAAAGCTGCGAAAACGCGGTCTGCGGGTATTGATTGGGGGAGACTACGGGTTCGCGTGGACCCCCCACGGCACAAATGCGCGCGATCTTCATCATTTTGTGAAGTGGTTTGGTTACTCGCCCGAGGAAGCGCTCCTTTGCGCCACGCGCAATGGTGCCGAAGCCATGGTGATGAGCGATCACATCGGCAGGATAAAGAAGGACTACCTGGCTGATTTCATTCTCGTAAGTGGAAAGCCATATGAAGATATCGCCTGCCTGACCGCTGAAAATATCTTGCTCACCGTTAAGGATGGTGAGTCGTTCGGAGCCAATCAATGGCCGATCTTGAACGCTGCACCCGGCGAAACCGTTACCCTCCGTCTAGCCAAAAAGTCCCCCAACCTGTTCGAGTCGCAATCAGCAGAGGACCAAGTATCACTCAAGGCGAAGAGCTATCAGTAACTCAGGATTAAGCGTAGCTAGCACGTACGCGGTCGCAATGTCCCCGTATCGAAGGCAAGTCGACGTTGCTGAACATTCTGGCCGGTTTGCTCTTTAGTTTTTCAATCGCTCCACCCGGCCTCAAGCGCAAGGGTTTCGTCGCCAGCGACAATCTACAACCGTAGAAGGCGCGCATTCTATAATCGACTTGGTCGGTGAAAGTGGAGGGAATGGCCTAGAACGATAGCGAAGAGCTCCTGAACGCCGTGTTTGGTCATGCCGAGAAGGACGAATTTGTCTACTGTCATAAGTGGAGCGTGGGCGGCCTCTTGATATGGGACAATCGCAGTTCGATGCATGCGTGCACTGACTTTCCTTCCGATCAGTGCCGCGTGATGTGGCGCATCCAAGTCCTTGGGGCTCATAAGCCATTTTGACGCTGAATTTTGTCGGCGCGCCATCACGGCAACTGTGCAATTGGGGTTTTTCGCACTGGCGAAGGCTATTCTCAGCCCGAGAAGGGCGTCCTGCGCGCCGAGCATCAACGCGGAAGGCGCAGTCGCCCGCGAAACCGCCGGCTGCTATCAGCGAATTGGGCACCGTCACCGGTTTTTGCTCAAAAGTCGGTGCGCGCCGCAGCCGCGAGCTCCGCTTTCTCTGTTGGCGGGCAACTAAATGGACTCGGTTACTGATAAATAAATTGCGCAAACCTTATCAGTGCTGGATTCGCGTTTTGTGCTTTAGGCGAAAGTTATATTCGTGTACACTTCTGTCGCATATTCCACGGAGCTTGTTCATGTCCGGTAAGCAGGCCAAAGTATTGTCCGAGGACGACGTGAAAGACCTCCTCGTGTATGCCTCGGCTGGCCGGAACCCGCTGCGCAACCGGGTGATCGTCCTACTTTCTGCCAAAGCTGGCCTTCGGGCGGGTGAAATCGCCAACTTGACGTGGGACATGGTTCTCGGTCCGACCGGTGCAGTCGGCTCGGCTATTGAGCTGCGCGACCATGCCGCAAAGAAGCGCAGCGGAAGATTGATCCCGATGCACAAGGAGCTGCGTGAGGCGATGAACGATTGGCGAGGCATGGCACCTGCCACTGGGCCGGTCGTGCGCTCCGAGCGCGGCGGCGCGATGACGTCGCTAAGCATTGTCGTCTGGTTCGCTCGGGCATATCGAGCCGTCGGCCTTGAGGGCTGTTCGTCCCATTCGGGGCGGCGAACGTTTATCACGCGAGCCGCACGGCTGGTCCACAAAGCCGGTGGGTCGTTGCGGGACGTTCAGCTGCTCGCCGGCCACCGGTCGATCCAGACAACCCAACGGTATATCGACGGCGACACCGACGCCCAACGCAAGCTCGTGTCCCTGATTTGATGGTCATGATGTCAAGAGCACACGCTGAACATCACGAGACCCATCCTCCGCCA
>Ga0207693_10000772_pt1 | contig 28753 bp, 23 predicted proteins | sample LARL81metaG_FD_184347 | JGI IMG/M metagenome (GOLD analysis project Ga0207693, IMG submission 184347) | Corn, switchgrass and miscanthus rhizosphere microbial communities from Kellogg Biological Station, Michigan, USA - LAR L8-1 metaG... | ecosystem: Host-associated > Plants > Roots >... | reverse complement strand
TCACGACCAGCGTGACCTCGAATTCGCCCGCAGATACGGGCTCCCCGTCATTCCCGTCGTGCTGCCGCCCGGCGAAGACCCAGCGAGCTTTACGATCGGCGATGAGGCCTATGTCGAAGACGGGACGGTGTTCAACTCCGCCTTTCTCGACGGGCTCGCGGTTGCCGACGCAAAACGGGCCGCCGGAGAGCGCCTCGAACAGCTAGGGCGCGGCGAGCGGTCGATCGCCTATCGTCTGCGCGACTGGGGAGTCTCGCGCCAGCGTTATTGGGGGTGCCCCATCCCGCTGATTCATTGCCCGGATTGCGGCATCGTGCCGGTGCCCGAGCAAGACCTCCCGGTCGAACTGCCGCGCGACGTCTCGTTTGATCGGCCGGGTAATCCGCTCGATCACCATCCGACCTGGAAGCACGTCGATTGCCCGCGCTGCGGCGGGCCCGCCTGCCGCGAGACCGACACGCTCGACACCTTCTTCGATTCATCCTGGTATTTTCTGCGTTATTGCTCGGCGCGCGCCCCTGTCGCCTTCGAGCGAGAGGCGGTCGATTACTGGATGCCGGTCGACCAATACATTGGCGGCGTTGAGCATGCCGTCCTTCACTTGCTCTATTCGCGGTTCTTCACCCGCGCGTTGAAGAAGTGCGGCTATCTAGATCTCGACGAGCCTTTTGCCGGATTGTTTACACAAGGCATGGTCTGCCACGAGACCTATCAGAGCGTGGACGGCGATTGGCTATTCCCTGAGGAAGTGGAGACGACTGACGACGGATGTCTCGTCGACGCGGCAGGCCGGCCGGTCACGGCGGGCCGGCACGAAAAGATGAGCAAGTCCAAGAAGAACGTCGTCGGTCTCGACGCGATCGTCGATACCTATGGGGCCGACACCGCGCGGCTCTATTTGTTGTCCGACAGCCCGCCGGAACGAGATCTCGAATGGACCGAGACCGGAATCGAGGGGATCTGGCGCTACGTCAACCGGCTTTGGCGGATGGTCAGCGAACCTCCCGTCCAGCTGGCGGTGCCCGGTTCCCCGATACCCGCCGCGTTGCCGCCGGGCCTCGTCGCGATCCGTCGGGCGACGCACAAGACGATCGCTGCGGTAACCGACGATCTCGACAAATTCCGGTTCAATCGCGCCGTGGCGCGAATCCGAGAGCTGACCAACGCGCTCGAAGAGCTCCCCGCGCCCGCGGACGGCGCGCCGGAGGTGCTTCGCGAGGGTCTGGAAACCCTGGCCCGCCTGCTCGGGCCGATGATGCCGCATCTCGCTGAGGAGATGTGGCAGACGCTCGGTGGCGAAGGCCTGCTCGCTGAGCAGCCCTGGCCGGTCGCCGATCCGCAATTGACGCGCGACGAACAGGTGACCATCGCCGTGCAAGTCAACGGCAAGCTGCGCGGTACGCTGGAAATTCCGCGGGATGTGGACAGGCTCGCCGTCGAGAAGGCTGCACTGGCCTTGCCGCAGGTCTTGCGCTGGCTCGAAGACCGGCCGCCTCGCAAGGTCATCGTCGTGCCGAACCGCATCGTCAACATCGTCGCGTGAGGTTGCCCCTCACCCTAACCCTCTCCCCGCTCACGCGGGGCGAGGGGACGCGAGAACTTCTCCCTCGCTCCGCCCGCGGGGAGAGGGTCGGGGTGAGGGGCACTGCAAGGCGCTGTGTGTTGGCTGCGCTCGCTCTCGGCCTCTCCGGGTGCGGCTGGGCGCCGCTTTACGGGGAGGCCGCAAGCGGCCCGGCTAGCGAGGAGCTGCGTGCGATCTATGTCGAGCCGATCCTCGAACGCATCGGCCAGCGGCTTCAGATCGCGTTGCGCAACTCGCTCAACCCGACCGGCGAGCCGACCCCCGAGCGCTACCGGCTGCGGACTACGCTCGCCACCGCTCTGACCAATCTCGGCATCGAGTCGCAGGGTCTGGCGTCGCTCGGCAAGCTCGACGTTTTCGCGACCTATACTCTGATCGATAGCAAGAACCACAAGGTCCTGCTAGTAAATACGGTGCACGTCACAAATTCCTTTGATCTCAATCCGAACCAATACTCCACCGTGGTCGGCGGAGACGATTCCGCGGTGCGCAGCGCCGCCGAACTCAGCCAGGAGATCGTTACCCGGCTTGCCCTGTTCATGGAGCGCCGGCTTGCCGAGCAGCCCCCGGCGCCGAGCTGAACGCCCATGAAGCTGCCTCCGTCGCGGATTGCCGGGTTCCTGCAGCGGCCCGATCCCGCAATTCGCGCGATCCTGCTGTATGGCCCGGACGAGGGTTTGGTGCGCGAGCGTGCCGAGGCGGCGGCGCGCTCGGTCTGTCCCGACCTCAAAGATCCGTTCCGCGTCGCCGATCTGGCCGCGGCTGTGCTCGCCGCCGACCCCGCACGGCTCGCCGACGAAGCCGCCCAGTTGAGCCTCACCGGCGGCCGGCGTGTCGTGCGGGTGCGCAACGCCGGTGACGCGCTGGCCAAGCTCTTCGCGGGGTTTCTCGAGAACACGCCGGGCGAGGCGTTTGTCGTCGTCGAGGCCGGGGAGCTGCCGTCGCGCTCAGCGCTCCGCCGAGCGTTTGAAGCGGCGCGGTCCGCCGTCGCGATCGGCTGTTATCCGGATACCCCGCGTGAGCTGGCGGTGGTTATCCGCGAGACATTGGCTGCGCATCGAGTGACCGCGAGCCGCGATGCCGGCCAGTTTCTGGTCGAGCATCTCGGGGGCGATCGTCTGCTGACGCGCTCGGAGCTCGAAAAGCTCGCGCTCTACGCCGGCGAGGGCGGCCGGGTCGAACTCCAAGATGCCCGGCTCTCGATCAGCGACACTGCGGCGCTCGAACTCGACGACGCGATAATGGCGGCAGCCGAGGGCGATGCCGCACGGGCCGAACGCGTGCTCGGCCGGGTCTTCCAGCAGGGGGAATCGCCCGTCTCGGTAATCCGCGCGTTGCTGCGCCATCTGCAACGGCTGCATATGTTCGCCGCCCGGCTCGCGGCCGGGTCAAGCGCCGACGAGGTGCTGCGCAGCGCGCGACCGCCGATCTTCTTCAAGCAAGAGGATAGCTTCCGGCGCCAGCTCGGCCTGTGGACGGAAGCGCGTCTGCGCCCGCAGCTCGACTGCATCATCAAAGCCGAGCTCAGCATGAAGACTACCGGCTTCCCCGCCGAGACGATCTGCCGCGAAGCCATGCTGACTGTGGCTCAGGCCGCTCGGGAACGGCGTCCTTAAGCACGACGCCAACCTTCGGAAGCCTTTCGAAAGCGCCTGCGAAGGGTTAACCTCGGCGAGGTCAGCGGAGAAATCCTGTCGCTGGCAAATCTTCAGGGAGGAAATCATGGCAGTAGCGAGCGTTACGAAAATCACTGCCGCATCGTCAGAAGGCTTCGATGCCGCAGTGCGCGAGGGGTTGGCCCGCGCCAATCGGACCTTGCGCGGCATTACCGGCCTTCACGTAATCGAGCACAAGGCGAGTGTCGAGAACGGCAAGATCGAAGAGTACCGGGTCACCATGGAGGTGACCTTCATACTCGAAAACTAAGACCCGCTCGGTTTTAGCCGGCGCGCAGTAGACTCAACAGGCGATCCAACTGATCGAGGCTCGCATAGTGTAGGGTCAGCGTGCCGCCGCGCTTCTTCGGCTCGAGGGTGACGCGCAGGCCGAGAGTCGCGCCGAGCTCACGCTCGAGCGCTATGGTGTCGGCGTCGCGCTGCCGCGGCTTCGGGAGCGACGTTTCGGAGCGGCGCTGGACAAGCCGCTCGGTGGCGCGGACGTTGAGCCCGCGGCGTACGACTTCCACGGCAAGCGCCACTGGGTCTGGCGCGGCGAGCAGGGCGCGGGCGTGACCGGCCGACAATTCGCCCTCGTCGAGCCTGCGGCGCACCGCTGCCGGCAACGAGAGTAGGCGCAGGGTATTGGCGACGTGGCTGCGGCTCTTGCCGACGGCTTCGGCGAGCCCCGCCTGGGTTCGGCCAAATTCGTCCATCAGGCGGCGATAGGCTTCGGCCTCCTCGAGCGGCAACAAGTCTTCGCGCTGCAGGTTCTCGACCAGCGCGATTTCGAGCGCCTCGGAATCGGCGAGCGGGCGGATGGTGACCGGGACCTCGTGCATTCCGACGCGCTGCGCAGCCCGCCACCGGCGCTCGCCGGCAATCAGCTCAAAAGCCCCATCCTCACCGGCGAGTGGGCGGACCAATAACGGCTGGATAATGCCCTTTTCGCGGATCGACTGGGCGAGCGCATCGAGTTCGGCCTCGGCAAAGCGCCGGCGCGGCTGGAACGCGCCTGGGCGGATCACTTCGATCGGCACGCGGCGCTGCGGCGCCGGATCGGCAGACGTGCCGCCCTCCGCTTCACCGAACAGCGCCGCCAGGCCGCGGCCGAGCTGACGCCGCCTCGCCCGCTCGCTCATTGTGGGGCCATTGACGGCGCGGTCGCTCCGCTGCGGCGCAGTACCTCCGCAGCCAGCCGGATATAGGCTTGTGCCCCTGCGCAGCTATGGTCGTAGATCAATACCGGCTTGCCGTGCGATGGCGCCTCGGCAATGCGCACATTGCGCGGGATCATCGTATCGAAGACTCTGGTTCCTAAATGGCCGCGCACATCCCTTGCTACCTGGTCGCAAAGGTTATTACGCTGGTCGTACATCGTCAGCAGCACTCCCTGCAGATCGAGCCGGGGATTGAGCGCGCGCTGAACCCGCTCGATCGTCCGCATCAATTGGCTGAGCCCTTCAAGCGCATAAAATTCGCATTGCAATGGCACCAATACCGAATCTGCAGCGACCAGCGCGTTGATCGTCAGCAGGTTCAATGACGGCGGACAGTCCACCAGCGCCTCGTCATAATCGCGCACCCGGCTCCGGATCGCCCGGCTCAGGAGAAATTCGCGCCGCTCTCGAGCCGCCAGCTCCAACTCGGCGCCGGCCAGATCCTGCGAGGCTGGCACAATGGCCAGCCGCGGAATATCGGTCGGCACGACCGCTTGGTCGAGCTCGGCTTCGCCGAGGATCAGCTCATAGCTGGTGACGGCGCGCGCCGGCCGCTCGATGCCGAGGCCGGTGCTGGCATTGCCTTGCGGATCGAGATCGATGAGCAATACACGGTGCCCGGCGGCAGCCAGTGCCGTCGCGAGATTGATTGCAGTCGTCGTCTTGCCGACACCGCCCTTCTGATTGGCGAGAGCGATAATGCGAGCGCGGCGCGCGGCCGTACCGGCGCGTGGCTCGGCCTTAAGCCTAGCGAGGCTCACGGGCAACCTGTTGCAATCGAAGAATGACCCCCCGCCGGTCGGACAGGCTCTGTTCGACCGACACGTTCATTTTCCAGGCTTTGCGGGCCACGGTCAATTCCTCGTTGAACCGTTCGCCTTTGGAAAAGAGACACAGGGTGTCCGGCGCCAGAAACAAGGCGGCCAAATCGAGCAATCGGTCCAGCGGAGCGCACGCCCGCGCCGTCACAATACCGACAGGATGGGACGGCACCGCCTGGATGCGGCACGGGCGAATCGTGACCTCCGCCCCGGTGACGCGCGCAGCTTCGCGCAGGAACGCGGACTTCCGCGAATCCGCTTCGACGAGCTCGACGCCGGGGACGCCAAGTATCGCAAGCACGAGCCCCGGCAACCCGGCGCCGCTGCCGAGGTCGATCAGGTTTTGGGCCGCGCTCGGAATAAAACGATGCAGTTGCGCCGAATCGAGGATGTGGCGCCGCCAGAGATCGGTGAGGGTGTCGCGGCCGACGAGGTTGATACGCGCCGACCAGCGGATCAGCAGCTCGGCATAAGCCTCCAACCGAGCCAGTGTTTCACGTGAAACAGGAACAAGCTCCGCAAACCCGTCCGGCCCGAGCAGAGCGTCACGCGGCACGCCGCTTCACGTGCTTCAGCAATGCGACCAATGCGGCCGGCGTGACGCCGGAAATCCGCGCGGCCGCGCCGAGAGTGGCGGGGCGCGCCGCGGCGAGCTTGTCGCTGATTTCGCGCGACAGGCTGCCCACTGTCGAATAATCGAGATCTGCCGAGAGCAGAAGCTCTTCGTCGCGCCGGAACGCGGCGATGTCCCGTTCCTGGCGTTCGAGGTAGCCCGCATAGCGGGCGTCGATTTCGAGCTGCTCGGCAATGTCTGAAGCCAGAGAACCAAGCTCGGGCCAAACTGCGGCCAGGCGCACGAGATCCAGGCCGGGGTAGGCCAGCAGCTCTGCCGCGCTCCGCGTAATGCCGTCCTCGTTGACCGCGATCCCGTGGCGCTTCAAGGCTGGCGGCGTCATCCGGAGCTCGGCGAGCCGCCGCCTGGCCCGATCGAGTTCCGCCGTTTTCGTGGTAAAATGCTGCGCGCGCTCTCGGCCAACCGAGCCCAAACGGATGCCGATCGGCGTCAGCCGCTGGTCGGCATTATCCGCCCGCAGAGTGAGCCGGTATTCGGCGCGCGAGGTGAACATCCGGTACGGCTCGCTGGTGCCGCGGGTGATGAGATCGTCGATCAGCACGCCGATATAAGCAGTGGCCCGGTCGAGCACGAGCGGCTCCTTGCCGCCCGCCGCGAGCGCCGCGTTGAGACCGGCGACGAGGCCCTGGGCCGCTGCCTCCTCATAGCCGGTCGTGCCGTTGATTTGGCCTGCGAAATAGAGCCCGGGGACCCGCCGCGTTTCGAGGCTCGGATGGAGTTCGCGCGGGTCGACGAAATCGTACTCGATCGCGTAGCCGGGGCGGCGCATCGCCGCCCGTTCGAGACCAGGGATCGTCCGCAGCATTGCCTCTTGTGCCTCCCGCGGCAGCGAGGTCGAGATGCCGTTCGGGTAGATCGTGTCGTCATCGAGCCCCTCCGGCTCAAGGAAAATCTGATGCCGCTCGCGCTCGGCAAAGCGCACGACCTTGTCCTCGATCGACGGGCAATAGCGCGGGCCGATGCTGGTGATCTGGCCCGAATACATCGGCGAGCGGTCGAGATTGGCGCGGATGACGGCATGCGTCGCCGGGGTCGTCGCCGAGATGTGGCAGACGACCTGCGGCGTCTCGATCTGCCCGGTCATGAACGAGAACGGCGGCGGCGGATCGTCGCCGGGCTGCACATCGAGCCCGGCCCAGTCGATCGTGGCGCCGTCGAGCCGCGGCGGCGTGCCGGTCTTCAGGCGCCCGAGCGCGAAACCATGGCGGGCGAGAGTCTGCGACAGGCCGAGCGACGGCTTTTCGCCGACGCGGCCCGCCAGGATCTTCTCCTCGCCGATATGGATCAGGCCATTGAGAAAAGTGCCGGTCGTCAGCACCACCCGGCCCGCCGCAATACGCCTGCCATCCCCGAGCAAGAGCCCGCAGACATGCCCACCGGCATCGAGCAGCAGATCCTCCGCCGCGCCCTCGACAATGTCGAGATCAGGCGTCTCGGCCAGCAATTCGGCGATGGCGCGGCGATAGAGTTTGCGGTCGGCCTGGGCGCGCGGCCCGCGCACTGCCGCGCCCTTGCTGCGGTTCAAGATGCGGAACTGGATGCCGGCGCGGTCGATCGCCCGACCCATGATGCCGTCGAGCGCGTCGATCTCGCGTACCAGATGGCCCTTGCCGAGCCCGCCGATCGCCGGGTTGCAGGACATTTCTCCGATCGTCGCCCGCTTGTGCGTCAGCAGCAACGTGCGCGCCCCGACCCGAGCCGCGGCCGCGGCCGCCTCGCACCCGGCGTGCCCCCCGCCAACCACGACGACTTCGTACGAAGCAAAAGCTTGGTTCATGGCCTGAGAATGTATGAAGGGGCGGTGAACTGTCGAGGTTTCACGTGAAACACTGATTATCGCTTAGGCTGGCCGAGAGGGTCGCGCCTACCAGCGTGGGCCGCCACCCTGTCAGGCGCCTTGTTGTCGAACGTCAAAAACGCGTCCGGATGACGATTTATTGCCCGATCCTTTTTGGGTGGAATTATTTTGTAGTGACGATCGCAATAGCGATCTGCACGGGAGACCAGAGGTAAGTATTAGATGCCTATATTGGACCAGATCGGACAGGAGAAGCAGCGCGTTTCCCAGCGGCTCATGCAGCTCGATGCGGAACAGACAAAACTGAGCAACCAGCTCGATGAGCTGGAAATCGCCGAACGTGCTCTGCGACGATTCGGAGGAAAGACGGCTGCGACGGAGAAGCGACAAAGAGGACGCGCCGCGAGCACTGCATCAAACGCCGGCGAGAAGCGCAGAGCACGAAATGGCCAGCGAGCACCAAGGATGCCGCTGGGTGACGCCGCTTTGAAAGCCGTACAAGCGCACGCCAAAGGCGTCAGCGCCAATGACCTACTCAACTATATCTCACGAGAATTTGGACTGACCGTCCGGCCGAACCACCTCGGCAGCGCGCTGCAGCGCCATCGCCGTGCCGGTCGGCTCGAAAACCGCGATCAGCGCTGGTTTCTGCCGCGTTTGGCGTAGCGGATTCGTCGCAGAACATTCGGCGACGACCGGTTGGTCGTCGCCCTCTACGCCGTTCTCTGAGCGGTGCGGATTGCTGCGCGTGTGCCCGCTCGGCGCACGCGCAGTTGCGCCCAGATCGTGGCGTGCATGATCAGATAGATCGGCACCAACACCGTCGGAACAAACGACCACGGCAAATACTGCATCGCCGCCGAGCCGGGCGACGAATAAAAGAGCTGCAGCGGCGAGCCTTGGGCAGAGGTTATCCCGAGGAAAATCGCAAGCACGAGATCGGCGGTGGCAAGGAGGTTCCGCGCCGTAACCGCACCGCTATGTTTGTCGTCAACTTCAGCAAACAGGAGCGGTACGGCGAAGACGCCAGTGATTCGTTCCTAGCTCAGCGCTGCGCTTGCCAGCCTCCGCAGTGCGGACGCACCATCCGAGCCGATCGTCGCGGCGGTTATGTCTTGAGACTTACGCCAGGCGGGGAATGCCTTCGCGACGACCGCGCGACCTTTGTCCGTCACAGCGACGACACGCGAGCGGGCGTCGTCCTCGGCGGGTCGAATTTTCACCCAGGCCGCGTCCTCGATCAGCGCGAGATTGCGCGTCAACGTCGTGCGCTCCGCGCCAAGCGCCTCGGCCAGTTGGCCGATGGTCATATCGCCCCGCAAGGACAGCATCACCAGAACGGTGAACTGCGTCGCGCGCAGTCCGTACGGGCGAAGCTCCCGGTCGAAGGTGCGCGTGATCCGGCGCGCGCCCGCCGCGAGGCGAGGCAGAGGCAATCCGCGCATTCGGAAGGTCCGGTTTAGTACCCATCACTAGGGTGTATACACGTTCCAGCCCGTCAACCCCATACCAAGATCATCAGCGCTGCTACTGACCCTAAGCTGCACTTTACGACAACTGTTGCGACTTCACGCCGAAGCGGTCGTCGCAACATCCCCGTGATTCGGATATTCGCAGGCCGTTTCCGATGTAGTCTACGCCCAGCTAGGCGTGCAGCGCGTGCCTCACCGCCGACCTATCGTGTAAGATAAGCCGATTGCGCGCCATGCCCGCGTGCGCCCGTAACACGCCTGGAGCTTCAGGAATGACCGACACCCCCGATTATACGCCCCCCAAGGTCTGGACTTGGACGAAGCCGAGCGGCGGCAGGTTCGAGAACATCAACCGCCCGATTGCAGGTCCTACACACGATAAGGACCTGCCGGTCGGCCGCCACCCTCTGCAGCTGTACTCGCTGGGCACACCGAATGGTGTGAAGGTCACGATAATGCTCGAAGAGCTGCTGGCCCTTGGCCATAGCGGCGCGGAATACGATGCCTGGCTGACCCGGATCGGCGAGGGCGACCAGTTCGGCAGCGGCTTTGTCGCGGCTAACCCGAACTCCAAGATCCCGGCGCTGGTGGACCGCAGCGGTCTCAAGCCGATCCGGGTCTTCGAGACCGGCGCGATTCTGACGTATCTGGCCGAGAAGTTTGGCGAGTTCCTGCCGACCGAGCCCGGGGCGCGGGCCGAATGCCTGTCGTGGCTGTTCTGGCAGATGGGCAGCGCGCCGTATCTGGGCGGCGGGTTCGGCCACTTCTACGCCTACGCGCCGATCAAGATCGAATATGCGATCGACCGCTTTGCGATGGAGGCAAAGCGCCTGCTCGATGTGCTCGATCGCCGCCTGGCGGAGAGCAAGTATGTCGCCGGCCCCGACTACACGATCGCCGACATGGCGTGTTTCCCGTGGTATGGCGGGCTGGCCAAGGGCTGGCTCTACGGCGACGCCGCCCAGTTCCTGTCGGTGCAGGATTACAAGAACGTCCAGCGCTGGTGCGACACGCTCCTCGAACGGCCGGCCGTAAAGCGCGGGCGCATGGTCAACCGCCTCTCCGGCGAGCCTTCGAGCCAGTTGCACGAACGCCACGACGCCAGCGATTTCGAGACGAAGACGCAGGACAAGCTTGCAGCCGCCAATTGAGCAAAGATCGGCAACCGAGCCGAAGCCCCCCACGTCTCAGCGGATCGCTTTCGGACCCCACTCAGTGTGCGAGGGGGTCGGGGCGGAGCTGGAAGTTGACGACGAGCGGGCTCGATAGGGTCGCTTGGGTTTTTCCGGGGGCGCCGGGGGCGGGGGCGTCGGTGCCTTCGATGTGGAACGGCGTGCGGTTCCCCGAGGTCACCCAGAGGCCACGGCCCTTCCAGCCGGCATTCGGGTCGTCGATGCGGCCGTCGATCCCTTTGGCGAAGAAGCCCATCGGATAGGGAACGCGCAGTTCGACGATTTGCCCGCCGACCAGCGCGTGCAGTGAATCCGACTGGTTGCCGGTGGCGATCGGCACATTGCCGCCGAGCCCAAAGATGTTGTGCTGGTCGACCCACACGTAATAGGGGTTCTCCTCGGCGCCAGGGTCGCCCTGGAAGCCCGGCCCGGGGATCGGATAGAATGCGAAACCCTCTGGGCATTTGTCGCCCTTTTCCGCGCCGGGTCCATTGAGCGGGCCTTTGCACTTGCGGCGGTCGAAACTGCCGATATGACCGCTGTCGAGTGGCATCCACACGATTCCGTTCCGGTCGATCGCCATGCCGCGGATACCGAAGCCGGGCAGCGGAACCTTGTAGAGCTCGGCCAATGCCGTGTCAGGCGGGTTTGATCCCGGAGCAAGGCGAACGATGTAGCCGGGATGCGTCAGGTTCGAGCCCCAGACCGAACCGTCTGCCGGCGACCAGGCAATGCCATACATGCCGAACGGGATGCGTGTGTCCTTGTTCGGGTCGACCGGCTGTCCTGGCTCGTTGTAGCCCTCGTCGCGCTTGCCGTTGCCGTTGGTGTCGACGATCAATGCCGTCCACCCCTGCGACTTGGCCTGATCCTCGGCCTCCCAGAACTTCCGCGTGTTGATCCAACCGACGATCGCCAGATCGTTCTGAAGATTGTTGCTGAGCCACAACGTGTCGTCGGGATCCTCGGCGAAATTGAGGTGATGCGTGCCGAAGCAAGTGTCGATGAATGTATACTTCTTGGTCTTAGGGTCATAGACAGTGACTTGCCGTGAATTCTGTACAAACCCGTCGGGGGTCTTGTCTAGCGGATAGAGCTGCGCCGAGCGCAGCGGCGAATCTTTCTTGCAATAGGCAGGCGGGTGCTTCGGCGAGCGCTGTTGCGCCGTGAAATAGACCCGTCCGTCCTGGTCCATCATCGGGTTGTGCGCATTGACCTGGCTGTCCCAGGTCTGCTCCATGCCCCAATAGGGTGAGGCGACCTGGACAGGGTTGGCGAGCGCCGAGCTCGGCGCGTCAGGGTCGCGGACGGGCACGTGCAGTACCGTCTTCGTATTGTGCACCGGATCGAGAACCGGCTGATCGTTGGTGCTGAGCTCGGTGGCGCCGTAGAGCAAGCCGTAGGCATTGACGGTCGGGTTGCGCTGGTCGGTCGCGATCAGATCGTGCAGGTAGTGTTTCGGATCCAGCCAGTCGCGGACGGTCACGACGATGTTGCGCTCCACGCCGATCGGGCGCGGCGGGGTGCGGCTCGGCAATTCGCCGGCCTTGATGCGGTCGGTCCAATCGGCGAGCGCCTTCAAATGCCCGCCATCTGGCGTCATCAACTCGCCGATGAAACGCACCATGTCGTGGCCGGCGGGTCCCGACTGCAAGCGCCGCTCCCAGGCGTCCTGCGATGATTCGAATTCGCCGAGGTTGGCGGGGATATTCCGGGTCGCATAATTGCCCATCTGGTGGCAATTGCCGCAACCGTTGGTCTTGATGAAGTTCAGCCAATGCTGCGGGGTCTTGAAGTACTCCGGAATCCCGTTGCCCTTGTCGCCGGTCCCCGGGAACCGGCTTTGGTCCGGGATCTTGATCATCGAAGCCCAGTAGATCGCCGGGTAATATTGCGCCGCGGCGGCGAGGCTCGGAGCCGTCTCGGCAGTGAGGTTCAGGATCTTGCCGGGTTCCGCTGCGACCTTGGGCGAGTCGACGAGACCATAGCCGCGCACCCAGACTTCGTAATGCGCCTTCGGCAGATCGGGCACGACGTATCGCCCGCGTTCGTCGGTGACCGCCATCTTCGCGAAGCGGGTGCCGAACTCGGTGGTCTGTGCGATGACCCACACACCGGCCTCCGGGCCGAAGCGGCTGGTAACGACGCCGCCGATGTCGTCATCGTCTATTTCGACCGCCGGGGGAGGGTTCTGCTGAGCATGCGCCCCAGCTGCAAACATTGCGAAGACCAATATTACTGCGGAAATGGCTTGCCAGGCTCTCATCATCTCTCCCAAAGCCGCATTGATTTCGTAGGTATTCGGCGCATAGTAGCCACGAATCCGCCGCAAGGATGCACCGACATGCTGGCGACCCCGAAATTTCACCACCTGCACTTGAAATCGGTCGATCCGGATGCTGCGATCGCTTTCTACACGCGGCAGTTTCGGAGCACCTCCAAAGGAAGCTGGGGTGGTGTCCCGGCGCTCATGTCGCCGAACGACGTCATGGTGCTGTTCGACAAGGTCGATAGACCGCCGGCCAGCGACCCACAGAGCGCGATCTGGCATTTCGGCTGGCACGTCACCGACTCGCGCCGCAATCTCGAAACCTACACAATCCGGCCGGAAGTCCAACTGCTGCCGCTCTACACCAGCGAGGCAGGCGGTTCGGTGCTGATCAGCAGCGACACCTGGCCTGGCCAACGCGGCGTGCTCGGGCTGACCAAGACGCAGATCGCCGAGGCTAAGGCAAAGGGGATGGGGCCGGCCGGCGGCGGCGGCTTCGCCTATATGCGCGGTCCCGACAACGCGCTAGTCGAATATGCCGGAGACCACTCGGCCGAACGCTTCAACCACGTGCACCTTTACCAGGAAGACCCGCTCCGCGCGCAGCTGTGGTACCAGCAGCATCTGAACGCGCCGGCACGGAGCGGTTGGGGCGGCGCGCCGGTGACCGAGGCCGACTGCAGGGTGCCGCGCGGCGCTGACCGCACTTGGCCGGCGCTCAACCGCGAAGGTATGTTCCGCGCGCCGCGGGCCGGCGTCGAGTTCGGCGACGTCGCGCTGATCTGGTACGCGAACCAAGGCGACCGGCCGCTCGCCAGCTCACGCGGTCAATTGCAGGATCACATCGCCCTGGGCGTCGCCGACCTAAATGCCTGGGTCGCCAAATTGCGCAGCGAAGACGTCACTTTCCTCGAAGACCCCTATCCGCTCGGCGACACCCGCGCCGTCATGATCGAAGGCCCAAGCCGCGAAGCGCTGGAATTGGTGGAGCTGAAGTAGTTCTCGGCCATCTGCGCCTGTCAGCCTGGGCGGGCGACACTCCGCGGCACAAACCTTTTCTAGCGGCGGTTACGATATCGGTAAGCTGCGTCGGTGAACTCGACCGCGCTCGACCACGATAATGCTCCGCGTCAAGTCGCTCTCGCTCAGACCCTCAAGAACTTGCTGCGTCTGTGCGAGCACATCGGATTCGTTCCAATCGCCCCCGGTCGCCAGATCGGGTTCGATGGCGTCTTCGCGGCGCCGGTCGAGCCACTCCTGCCGGACCGGCAGATGCGAACTGGCCGCGGCTCCGGTTGTCGCGGATCGCACTGGTCCCCCAACTAGCTTCTGAACCTCACTTACTGGATCGTATCAGACCTACCGGTGCCGGAACGCTCGACCGCGCGTTCCGCGAGGCGGTCATACCCTTGGGCGATGTCAAACATGATCCGCTTCGCTTCGGCGTCGGTCATGATCTCGGCGATGGTTCGCGTTTCTTCCGCGCGGCTCCACCAGTGTTCGGCGTCATCGAGCAGCGTCTTCATTCGCGCACCTCCGCCACAAGAAGGAAACCTAGCGCCGATTCGATGTACGGTCATCAAAATTTCGCCGTAAACTTCCAGGCGGATACTTGCGGTGATGAACGAGCAACAGCTCGACAAGTTGCTCGCAGCCCTCGCGATCTTTTTCGTCGAAACGCGCCGGCAGCGAGCTGTCGAGATCGAGCACGCCCAGGACGCTGCCGTTCTCGACCAGCGGCACGACGAGCTCGGAGCGCGATTCCGGGTCGCAGGCGATGTGCCCTGGGAAATCGTGGACATCGGGCACCAAAAGCGCTGCGCCGCGCGCCGCGGAAGTCCCGCAAACGCCTTTGCCGATCGGGATTCGCACGCAGGCAGGCTTTCCCTGGAACGGACCGAGCACCAGCTCCGCGCCGTTGCGGAAATAAAACCCGGCCCAGTTCAAGTCCGGTAATCCGTAATAAATCAGCGCGGCCATATTGGCGGTGTTGGCGATCAGATCGGGTTCCCCGGCGATCACCGCAGCGAGCTGGCGCGCGAGATCGCGGTAAAGTTTCGGCTTTGCTGCGGCGGTCATCTCGGGACCTTTGCCATGCGGCGGCGCGCCAATGCTGGCTTGCCGGCCGTGGCGCCTATATGATTAGGCGCCACTATCCGCGGCTTACAATGCTGCTCGGCCTCAATATTCGCGATATTGTACTGATCGACCGTCTCGATCTCGTCCTCCGCCCGGGCCTATGCGTGCTGACCGGCGAGACCGGCGCCGGCAAGTCGATCCTGCTCGATGCGCTGGGCCTGGCGCTCGGCAAGCGGGCGGAGGCTGGGTTGGTGCGGGCGGGGGCTCAGCAAGCTGCGGTATCGGCCGAATTCGCGGTCGGGCGCAATCACCCGACCCATGCGATCCTGCGCGAGGCAGGGCTCGACGGCGGGAACGAGGTGATCGTGCTGCGTCGCCTGGTCGGCGCCGACGGGCGCAGCCGCGCCTTCGTCAACGACGAGCCGGCGAGCGTCGGGCTGTTGCGCGAGCTGGGCGACAGCCTCGTCGAGATCCAGGGCCAGTTCGAGCAGCGCGGATTGCTAGACCCGGCCAACCACCGCGTGATCCTCGACGCTTTCGCCGAGCATGGCGTGACCTCGAATGCGCTCGCAAAGGCTTGGCGCGATTGGCGCGAGGCGCAGCAGCGCGAGGCCGAAGCGGCGCGGCTGCTCGCGGCCAGCCGCGACGAAGAGGACCTGCTGCGGCACCATCTGGCCGAGCTCGATTCGCTGGCGCCGGGAGAAGACGAAGAGGATCGCCTCGCCGCCCGGCGCACGTTGCTGCAGAGCGCCGAGCGGCTCGCCGAAGTTTTGTCCGAGGCGATCGGCGAACTCGACGGCAGCGCGGGCGCGCAGACCGCTCTCGCCCGCGCGGCGCGCCGTCTGGAACGTGCCCGCGAACGCGCCCAGGGGTTGCTCGACGCGGCACTGGCGGCTACCGAGCGTGCCGCCGCGGAAACAGCCGAGGCGCTCGCCGCGCTCGAGACGACCGCGCGCCAGCTCGAACTCGAGCCGCATGAGCTCGAGAAAGTCGAAGAGCGGCTCTTCGCGCTGCGTGCGGCGGCGCGCAAGCACCAGATGACGGTCGCCGATCTGCCGGGCTTACGCGAACGGATGGCGGCCCGGCTCGCCGAATTCGAGACCGGCGCCGAGGGGGTCGATCATCTCGTTCGGGCTACCGCCGAGGCCCGCACCCGGTTCATCGCTGACGCTGAAGCAGTGTCGCGCGGGCGGACCAGCGCAGCTGCGCGGCTCGACGCTGGTGTCGCAGCCGAACTCAAGCCTCTGCGCCTCGACAAGGCGCGGTTCCGGACCGTGCTTACCCCTCTCGCGGAGGCCGATTGGGGCGAGCACGGCTGCGAGCGCGTGCATTTCGAGGTCGCTACCAATCCCGGCGCGGGGTTCGGACCTCTGGCGCGCATCGCCTCGGGCGGCGAGCTGTCGCGCTTCATGCTCGCATTGAAGCTCGTCCTCTCCGGCACGTCCTCGGTGCCGACCTTGATCTTCGACGAGGTCGACAGCGGCATCGGCGGTGCCGTCGCGGCCGCGGTCGGCGAGCGGCTGCAGCGGCTGGGCACGAATCTGCAGGTTCTCGTCGTAACACATTCGCCGCAGGTCGCCGCTCGCGGTGCCTATCACTGGCGCGTCGCCAAGAGCCTGGCCGCGCGCGAGACCGTGACACGGGTAGAGGAGCTCGACGACGATACGAGACAGGAGGAGATCGCCCGCATGCTGTCCGGCCGCAACGTCACCGCCGAGGCGCGCGCCGCGGCGGCGAGCCTGATTGCCGGAGGCCGCGCATGAGCGCTTCGACCGCCTCGCGACATCGCCGCCGTGAAGAGCCCGTCCCGCAGCCTGTCGATACGCTGACCGAGGAGGAAGCTCGGGCGGAGCTGGCCGCGCTGGCCGAGGAAATCAGGCGCCACGACAGGCTCTATTACACCGATGCGGCGCCTGAGATTTCCGATGCCGATTACGACGCGCTGCGTCGCCGCAACACCGAGATCGAGACCCACTTTCCGGAGCTGATCCGCAGCGACAGCCCGACCCGCCGGGTCGGCGCCGCCCCCGCCGCCGGCTTTGCCAAGGTCACCCACAGTCGGCCGATGCTGTCGCTGGAGAACGCGTTCGAAGAACAGGATGTCCGCGATTTCTTCGTCGGCGTCCGTAACTACTTCCGGCGCACGGCGACCGAAGCGCTCGTTGCCGAGGACAAGATCGAGATCATGGCCGAGCCCAAGATCGACGGGCTCTCGATCGCGCTCTCCTATCGCGACGGCCGCCTTGTATTGGGCGCGACTCGCGGCGACGGCACCACGGGCGAGAATGTGACCGCGAACCTCCGCACGCTCCACACGATCCCCGAGGTCCTTTCAGGTGAGGGGTGGCCCGAGACGGTCGAAATCCGCGGCGAGGTCTATCTCGAGCGCGCCGGCTTCTTTGCGCTGAACGAGGAGCGGGCGGCGGCCGGGGAATCGGTCTTCGCCAATCCGCGCAATGCCGCGGCCGGATCCTTGCGCCAGCTCGATTCGTCGATCACCGCGCGTCGACCGCTCAAATTCTTCGCCTATGCCTGGGGTGAGGCGAGCGCACCCTTCGCCCGCACGCACGACGAGGCGCTGGCACGGTTCCACGACTGGGGATTCTCGGTCAACCCGCGCTCGCGGCTATGCCGCGGCGTCGACGAGGCGCTGGCCTATTACCGCGACATCGCGGCCGAGCGCGCAGGACTGCCCTATGACATCGACGGCGTCGTCTACAAGGTCAACGATCTGGCGCTGCAGGAACGGCTGGGCATGGTCAGCCGGGCCCCGCGTTGGGCGGTCGCGCAGAAATTCCCGGCGCAGCAGGCGCAGACCGTATTGCGCGACATCTCGATCCAGGTCGGCCGCCAGGGGTCATTGACGCCGGTGGCGATGCTCGAGCCGATCACGGTCGGCGGCGTGGTTGTGCAGCGCGCCACCCTGCACAATGAGGACGAGATCCAGCGCAAGGACGTGCGCATCGGCGACACCGTCGTCGTCCAGCGGGCCGGCGACGTCATTCCGCAGATCGTTTCGGTCGTGCTCGACCGCCGCCCGAAGGACGCGGTGCCCTATCAGTTCCCCGACCATTGCCCGATCTGCGGCAGCATCGCGGTGCGCGAGCCGGGTCAGGTGGCGCGGCGCTGCACAGGGGGACTGATCTGTGCCGCGCAGGCCGTCGAGCGGCTGCGGCATTTCGTGTCGCGCGATTGTTTCGACATAGAGGGCCTCGGCGAGAAGCACATCACCGCCTTTTGGCAGGACGGGCTGATCCGCCAGCCCGGCGACATCTTCCGGCTCGACCCGGAGGTCATCGCCAAGCGCGAAGGTTGGGGCGAGCTCAGTGCTCGCAATCTGATGGCCGCGATCGACGACCGCCGGCGGATTGCGCTCGACCGCTTCATCAATGCGCTCGGCATTCCGCAGGTCGGGCAAGCGACGGCCCGGCTCCTCGCGCGCCACTACCACTCGCTGGCTGCATGGCGCCGCGAGATGGAGGGCGCGCAGGACCCCGACAGCGAGGCGCGGGTGGGGCTCCTCGACATCCACGGGATCGGCGAGGACATGGCGGCGGACATCCTCGGATTTTTTGCCGAGCCGCATAACCGCGCCGTGCTCGACGATCTCGCGCGGGAGGTGACGGTGCTCGACTATGAAGCACCGGCGCAACGCACCGCCTCGCCGCTCGCTGGCAAGACGATCGTCTTTACCGGCGCACTGGAGGCAATGAGCCGGTCCGAGGCAAAGGCGCGCGCCGAGGCGCTCGGTGCCAACGTCACCGGCTCGGTCTCGGCCAAGACAGATTATGTCGTTGCGGGTGTCGATCCCGGCTCTAAAGCGACAAAGGCGGCCACCCTCGGCATCACCCTGCTCGACGAAGCGGCCTGGCTCGCGCTCGTCGGCGACGCCGCCGGATGATGGCGAGCAGTGTTTGGCGATCCTGACGCGGACCGACTGGAGCCATTGCTCGGCCCGGCGGTAGCGCCAGCTGCCGAGACCAAGCGAGAGCCGACGCTCAGTCTCGTCGCGCCGCCGGAGGCCAGCGTCCATGGAGGGATGGGCCCCGGCTTTCGCCAAGGTGACAGGAATGATGTGCCGCGGCCGCCCGAGCCCCTCGAACGAGAGCGACAAATTGATAGACCTCGGTGGTGGAGCAGGCTGCGCGGCCCGGTCGGCTCGCTCGTCTTGCACCTGCTGCCGTTGCTGCTGCTGATCGACTGGCCTATGTCGCCGCCCGCCGAGACCGCGCCGATCCCGGTGCAGCTCGTGCTCGAGCCCCCGCCAAAAGCAGCGCCGGCGCCCCCACAACCACAGCCAAAACCCCCTCCGCCGCCCCGGCGCGGCCGCTTGGCGTCAGAGGATCTTGGCGAGCCCCAAGCCAAAGAGGTCGATAAGCCGAAGGGCGACCCGCCGCCGGCTGACAAGTCGGCCAAGACCGAAACACCGGCGGCCGAGACGAAGCCGACCGAGAAGCCGCAAGAGATGGCAGCGGTAGCGCCGCCCCCCCTCCCGTCGGCGAAACCCGATGCTCCAAAGCCCGACCCGGTGCCCAAGCCTGCGCCAAAGCCAACGCCGGCGGCTCATCGAATACCGCGACAGGTCGAAGACCCGGGAAATTTGGCGCCCCACCGGGCGAGGTTCCCCGGTCCCGCGGCAAGCCGCGACGAATATCTGGCCTATATGCATTCGCTGATCCGTCAGCACTACAACCTGCTATCGCAGACCATGCTGGGCGAGCGTCGCGGCATGACGGTCGTCGAGTTCGTGGTTCTCGACGACGGAAAGATCGCGCTCCTCAAGATACGGCGCAGCTCCGGTTACCCGGACATTGACAGCCGGGTCGCCGAAATGGTCACCGCGGTCGGCCGCTTCCCGCCCTTGCCCCAGTGGTTCCAGGGCCTCGCCATGCCCTTCGAATTCGGCTTCCCCTTCCCCGACGCTTTGCGGGAGTAACGGTATGCCATCGGGATTGGAGTTGATCGACACCGTTGTGGTCGTCATTCTTGAGAACCGATCGTTTGACCACACGCTCGGTTATCTCAACCTGCCGAGTTCCGAGCGCATTCCACTCGAAGGCTTGCAATCTGACCCAGCCTGGCTGCAGCAGCATGCCAATACCGGGGTCGAGCCGTTCGAGTTCTCGGTCCAACAGATCGACGATCCGCCGCACGAGCAGGTGACGATCGCCGTTCAGATCGGGCCAGCACGAATACTCGGCGGCCCGCATCCGATGAACGGCTTTGTCGACAGCTATCTGATGCGCCACCCGCCGCCCTCCGACAAGCGCCTGGTGATGGGCTACTACACGGCGCCGGAGGTGCCGGCATTCGACTTCTTTGCCCGCCATTACACTGTTTGCGACCACTGGTTTTCGTCGCTGCCGACCGGCACTCAAGCCAACCGTCTGATGGCAATGAGCGGCACGACCAGCCTCATCGACAATGCCCCACTGTTCCTGCCCGATCAGCCTCTCGTCTATGATTGGCTGACCGAGCACAACGTGTCCTGGTGCGTCTATCAGAGCGGCGATTTCCTCCCGTTCTTTGCGCTGATGAAGCGCTGGCAGGACGAGATCGCAACCTCGCTGGCGCTCGACGCGCTGGTGCCGCATGCGCATCCGCGATTTCGCCGCTATCGCAACTTCGCGCGGGATTGGACGACCGAGCAGAACATGCCCTCGGTCATCTTCATCGAGCCGGAATATACCGACGGCCCCCATTTCGCGCCGAACGACGACCATCCGCCCACTGGGATGAGCCGAGGGCAGGCGCTCGTGACCGACATCTACACCGCCCTGACCTCGAACCGGGCGCGCTGGGCGCGCACCTTGCTGCTCGTGACCTACGACGAGCACGGCGGGTTTTACGACCATGTATCCCCGCTCAACATCCCGACCCCGATCGCCGGTCACGGGCCGACACCGGTTTTTCTTAGTACCGGGGTCCGCGTTCCCGGTTTTGTGATCTCGCCGCTGGTCGATCCCGCGACGGTCTATTCGAACCCATTGGATCATACATCAGTCCTACAGCTTCTCGCGGATAAGTACGGCGGCGGATTGTATTCGCCGGAGGTCTACGCTAGGCAGCCATCTCTGTCGCGGTTGTCCGATGCGATCACCCGGACGACGCCACGGACCGACGTACCCGAGCCCCCGGCCGTGCAAGCCATCGCGATTGCGACCCCGCCGACCGTGCAAAGGGCGCCCAGCGCAAGCGCCAATGCTGCGGCCTTCCGGCTGGCCGCGGCGAAAATAGCAGCAGATCATCCAGGGATTGCCAGCGGATGGCCCGCACTGATGCAGGCAGGCAGGCCCTGATTCCAATCGCTGCTCGTAAGAACCAAGGAGGGCAAACCCACGTGCCAGAGCCCGTCGATCCGATCGTCACCTCGGTGATCCAGCATCGCCTCTTGGCGATCGTCGAGGAGATGGGCGAGGCGATGCTTCGCACCTCTTATTCCCAGATCCTCAATTCGAGCCGCGACTTCTCGACGGCGATCTGCGATCTCGACGGCCGGCTGATCGCGCAGGCCGAGCATGTGCCGATCCATGTCGGCGCGCTACCTTTTGCGGCGAAGGCGATGACCGAGTTCTTTGGCGACGACATCCACAAGGGCGACGTCTTTCTGCTCAACGATCCCTATCACGGCGGCAATCACTTGCCCGATTTGACCGCCTTCGTGCCGGTCTTCGAGGGCGCCAATGGAGATGGGCGGCCGCGCTTCTGGTCGATCAACCGGGCGCATCAGAGCGACATCGGCGGGGCGACGCATGGCGCCTACAACGCCGCCGCGACGGACATTTGGCAAGAGGGCATCCGCATCACGCCATTGCGCCTCTACGACCGCGGCGAGGTGCGACGTGATCTGCTGGAGATGATCGCGACCAATGTCCGCCACCCGCGCGACTTCCGCGGCGATCTCGCGGCGATGATCGGCTCGGCGCATGTCGGCGAACGGCGCCTCTTGGCATTGGCGAGCGAATTCGGCTGGCCGCTCGCCAATGCGGCGATCGAGGCGGTGCTCGACGGCGCCGAGCGTCAGACCCGCGCGGTAATCGCCCAGTGGCAGGACGGCGTCTATCAAGGCGAGGCGTTGCTCGACGACGACGGCCGCGGCAACAGCGACATCCATATCCGCGCCACGGTCGTCAAGCGCGGCAGCGATCTGACGATCGATCTGTCCGACTCGCACGAGCAAGTGACGAGTTTTGTCAATTCGTCCTATCCGAACATGTACTCCTCGGTCGTCGTCGCATTGTCCTATCTGATCGACCCCGACACGCCCAAGAATGATGGGACCTTCCGCCCGCTGACCGTGGTAGCGAAGCCGGGCACGGTGGTGTGGGCCAATCCCGGAGCACCGGTCACCTTGGCGACCAACCACTGCGGCCAGGAGATCATCGAGGCAATCATCAAGGCCTTGGCGCCGGCTTGTCCCGATCGCGCGATGGCCGGCTGGGGACGCCGCTTCCGCATCGCAATCCAAGGCAGAGATCCGCGGTCCGATAAGCCGTTCATCTGGCACTTCTTCCAGGCGAGGCCCGGCGGCGGGGCGTCGCCAGCCGGCGACGGCTGGCCGGGGGCCGGCGAATGGCAAGCCGCCGGCGGGATCAAATTCGGCAGCCTCGAAGTGACCGAAGTGCGCTTCCCGCTGTTCTTCCGCCGCCACGAGTTCCGGCCCGATTCCGGAGGCGAGGGCAAATATCGCGGCGGCCCCGGCGGGATCGTCGAGATGGTCGTCGAAACCGCCGAGCCGGCGCTCGGCAACACCGCCGGCGACGGCGTGCGACACGGCGCCTGCGGGATCCTCGGTGGCGCGGACGGCCTGCCGCATCGCTATACGCTATACTCGGAGGGGCAGGACCCGCGGGCGATCAAGACCAAGGAAGTCGGCCTCGTGATCCACCCCAATGATGTGCTGGTGCTCGAATCCGGAGGCGGCGGGGGCTGGGGCAATCCGGCCGAGCGCGACCCGGCGGCGGTCGCGAGCGATATCGAAAATGGCTTCGTCACAGATGGGGAGGCGGCCCCCCACCCTCCCGCTTCACGGGTCCCTCCCTCCCCGCAATGCGGGTAGAGGGCTGGGGTGAGGGGCAAACCGGTGTACCGCATCGGCATAGACGTTGGGGGCACCTTTACCGACCTTGCTGCGGTCGACGATTTCGGGAAGGCCAGTTTGGCCAAGGTCCCATCGACCCCCGAAGACCCCTCGATCGGCGTCCTCGACGGGCTGAAGCTATTGGCAGAAAACCTCGGGATCGAACCGGCGACGCTGCTGGCGGAGACCGAGCGGGTCGTCCACGGCACGACGGTCGCGACCAATGCGCTGCTCGAACACAAGGGTGCCAAGGTTGGGTTATTGACGACCGAAGGGCATCGCGACGTGATCGAGATGCGCGAGGGGCTGAAGGACGACCGCTACAATCTGCGCCTGCCGCCGCCCGAACAGTTGGTCCCGCGGAAACTGCGGCTCGGCGTACGCGAGCGTCTGCGCGCCGATGGCCGTGCCGAGATAGCGCTCGATCCGGCGTCGCTTGACCGAGCCCTCGCGACGCTGAAACGGGAGCAGGTCGAGGCCGTCGCGGTCTGCTACTTCCATGCCTACCGCGACCCGAAACACGAGCTCGCGACGAAAGCGGCGGTCGAACGGGAACTCCCCGGCGTCTACGTCTCGCTGTCGGCGGAGGTGCTTCCGCAGATCAAGGAATACGAGAGGGTCTCGACGACCGTCGTCAACGCCTATGTCGGACCGGCTCTGTCGCGCTATCTGGCGCGGCTCGAACGCCGGCTCGTGGAGGCCGGTTATGGCGGGCCGACTTTGATCATCCAGTCGCATGGCGGCGTAGCGCCGATCGCCGAATCCGGGCGCTTGGCGGCCGGAGCCGTGCTGTCCGGTCCGGCCGGCGGCATCGCCGGCAGCGTCCATGCCGCCCGCCTTATGGAGGAACAAAATCTGATTCCGTTCGACATGGGCGGCACCAGCACCGACATCTCGCTGATCGTCGAAGGCCAGCCGAACCGGGCTACGGGCCGCCGGGTTGCCGGCCACGCGATCGCGCTTAACAGCCTCGACATAGCCAGCATCGGTGCGGGAGGCGGGTCAATTGCCCGTGTGGACGCCGGCGGCATCCTGCATGTCGGCCCGCAGAGCGCCGGTGCCGTTCCCGGCCCCGCCTGCTACGGCGCCGGCGGCACAGCCGCGACGGTTACCGACGCCAATCTGGTGCTCGGCTACCTCGATCCGGGGAGCTTTCTCGGTGGCCGGCGGCGCCTCGACCGGTCGGCAGCAGAGACCGCGATCGACGGTATCGCCGCCAGACTCGGAATCGACCGGCTTGCCGCGGCGCGTGGCATCCACCGCGTCGTCAACACAACAATGGCGGAGGGGGTGAGGCTCGTCTCGGTGCGGCGCGGCGTCGATCCCAGGAATTTCGCGCTGCTCGCCTTCGGGGGCGCCTCGGGATTGCACGCGACCGAGATCGCCCGCCAGCTCGACCTGTCGCGGGTTGTCGTGCCGCGCGTCGCCGCGGTGCTGTCGGCCTGGGGCATGCTGACGACCGATCTGCGCTTCGAGGTCGCGCGGACGCATATCGGCGACATGCGAGCGCTCGACGGCGGCGCGGTGAAGCGGCTGTTCGAGGAGATGGAGGCCGATGGCATCGAGCGGCTCCGCGCCGCGTTCGACGGCCCCGTGCGCACGACGCGCTCGGTCGATATGCGTTATGGCGAGCAGGTCTTCGAAATCGCCGTCCCACTCGATTCCGTCGACTGGACTGTCGCCGACCCGCTGCCGCAGATCGTCGAGCGGTTTCATTCCCGGCACGAGGAGCTTTACACCTATTCTCTGCCCGACCAGGAGACCGTGCTGGTCAATGCCAGGGTCGCGGTCGGCGGCCTTCTCTCGGCTCTGCCGCGGGAGCCCCTTGTAACCGAGGCGCCGCCGGCCGTGCCCCGCAGCGAGAGACCGACCTATCTCGAGGACTGGGTCACCTGTCCGGTCTACGATTTCGAGGCGCTGGCGCCGCGTCAAACGATTGCGGGACCGGCGATCATCGAGTCGCCAATGACGACGGTCCTGTTGCGCCCGGGCGAAATGGCCACGATCACCCCGCTCGGCTGGCTCGACATCACCTTGCCACCCCGTGCCACGCGGATGGTGATGTAACCGCGAGTTGTTGCGTATAATGCCGCAAACGGCTGTTGCGAGGTGTGGCAAATGGCTCGCAATCCGCAAGAGGCCGCGCTGGCCCTGCATCGGTTCGGGTTTGGGCCTCGCGCCGGATCGATCGAGGAGATCGCCGACGATCCGCGCGGCGCGGTGATTGCCGAGCTGGACCGGCCGGGGGCGGGGCAGATCACGAACCCCGACCTGCCGACGAGCGGCGCCGCCAACCGCGCCGTCTTCGAATACAACGCCGAGCGCAACGCCAATCAAAAGCGCACGCGCCGCGACGCCGCGCAGGCAACGATGGAGGCTGCGCCGGCTCAGCCCGAGGCGATGCCGTTGCCGCGGCAGCTCTTTCGCAGTGAAGCCCGGGCACGCATCGACGCGGCTCTCAACGCCGAGATCGGCTTTGTCGAGCGCCTGGTGTGGTTCTGGTCGAACCATTTGTGCGTAAACCAGGAAAAGACCGTCATGGCCGGCGCCTATGAGCGTGAGGCGATCCGGCCGCATGTGTTGGGGCGGTTCGCCGATATGCTGCTCGCCGCCGAAGGCCATCCGGCGATGCTGCTGTACCTCGACAACGCCCAGTCAATCGGTCCCAACTCGATTGCCGGCGTCAATCGCGACCGGGGCCTAAACGAGAATTTGGCGCGCGAAATCCTGGAATTGCACACGCTCGGCGTGCGCACGACCTACACGCAGGACGACGTCACCAATTTCGCGAAGGTCCTGACTGGCTGGACGATACGGCAGACTGTATCGGACCCCGATCACGGCGGCGAATTCGTCTATATCAAGCGCGCCCACGAGCCCGGCCCGCAAACCGTCATCGGCAAGGATTACGACGATGCCGGGACCGAGCAGGGACGTGCCGTGCTCGCCGACCTCGCGCGCCATCCCGCGACCGCCAAACACATCGCGACAAAGCTCGCGCGCCATTTCGTTGCCGACGACCCGGCGCCGGCGCTGGTCGATCGGCTGATACAACGCTTTCGCGATACCGACGGCGACCTCAAGGAAGTGACAAAGGCGCTGGTCGCCGCTCCCGAAGCCTGGGCGCCAGAGCAGGCGAAGATCAAGCGGCCGGGGGAGTGGATCGTGGCGGCATTGCGTGCGACCGGTGAGACGGGCGAGATCGGCCGGATCATTCAGGCGCAGAATTTGCTCGGAGAGCCGTTGTGGCGGCCGTCGGCACCAAAGGGGTTCTCGGACGAGAATGCCGCCTGGCTCGACGGCCTCGCGCAACGGCTCGATATTGCCAACACGTTTGCGCGCCGCGAAGGCCTGGCCCTCGAACCGGCGGCGGTCATGGAGGTGGCATTGGGGCCGCTCGCCTCCGCCGAGACGCACCGCGCGGTTACCGGTGCCGAGAGCCGGCCGCAGGGGATGACGTTTCTGCTGATGGCTCCCGAATTCCAGCGGAGGTGACGATGCCGGCCGATTTTCACGCTCCGACCCGGCGCGAGCTGCTGCTCGGCTCCGGGGTGCTGTTCGCCTGGGCCTCGGTGCCGCGCCTCGCACGCGCCGAGGGCCGCGACCCGCGGCTGCTCGTGATCGTATTGCGCGGTGCGCTGGACGGGCTCGGTGTCGTCGCCCCGGTCGGCGACCCGGAATGGGGAAAGCTGCGCGGCGACAAGGGGCTGGCCTTGGAGGGTGCGACGCCGGCCTTGCCGCTCGACGGGTTTTTCGCGCTGAACCCGGCGATGCCGAATTTCCATCGTCTGTACCAGGCGGGTCAGGCGGTGATCGTGCATGCGGTTGCGACACCCTATCGCGAGCGCTCGCATTTCGACGGGCAGGACGTGCTCGAAAGCGGGCTCGCCAAACCCGGCGCCGCTGATACCGGTTGGCTCAACCGCACCCTGGCGGCATTGGAGCCGGGCGGCCATGTCGATCCGCATGGCGGGCAGGCCTTTGCGGTCGGACCGATCACGCCGCTCGTCGTGCGCGGTCCGGCGCCCGTGCTGTCGTGGGTGCCGCCAAGGCTGCCGCCGGTCGGGGATGATACGACCTTGCGGCTTCTCGACCTCTACCGCCATACCGACCCGACTTTTGCCCGCGTGCTCGAGGAGCGCATCGGTCTTGCTGCGGTCGCGCGCGCAGGCGGCATGACCAGCGAGCCGGGCGAGGACCGCCCGGTCGTTCAGGGCGGCGGCCTCGCGCAGGTGCGCGCCTATTTCGCCGAAGCCGCCAGCGCCGCCGCGAAATTTCTCGGCGGCGCGGCGGGACCGCGGGTCGGCGCGTTGGCCTTCGACGGCTGGGACACGCATGTCGACGAGGGTGCGGTCAAGGGCCGGCTCGCCAATTTACTGGGCGCGCTCGACGGCGGACTCGCTGCGATCGAGACCAACATGGGCGAAGCCTGGCGTGAGACGGTGGTCGTGCTCGTCACCGAGTTCGGCCGCACCGTCCGCCTCAATGGCAATGAGGGCACCGACCATGGCACCGCGACCGTGGCGTTGCTCACCGGCGGTGCGCTCAAGGGCGGCCGCGTCATCGCCGACTGGCCGGGCCTCAAAGAGACCGATCTCTACGAGAACCGTGACCTGCAGCCGACGACGGACCTGCGCGCCGTCCTCAAAGGCCTGATCGAGGAGCACCTCTGCGCCGACGACGGTAAACTGGAGGCGGCTGTGTTCCCGGACAGCGGCAATGTGAAGCCGTTGCGGGGGCTGCTCGCCTGAGGCTTTAATGGCGTCCCGTAGCCGAGCTGCAGGCCGCCGACATGAACGATCTGAGCCTCATCAGTCCCGTGGCGCGGGCGCACGATCTTGCCCGATCGATCGCCGCAGAGGCACACGTGATCGAGCGCAGCCGGCGCCTGACCGCACCGGTGCTGGAGGAACTCCACGAAGCGCGGCTCTTCCGCATGCTTTATCCGCGCTCGGTCGGCGGCGACGAGGTCGAGCCGGCGGTGTATGTCGACGCGGTCGGCGAGTTGGCGCGGGCCGACGGCTCGGTCGGCTGGTGCGTCTCGATCGCCAACAGCATCGGCCTCTTCGCGCCCTATCTCGACCTGGAGGCGGCGCGCACGGTGTTCGGCGACCCGCGCGCGACCTGCGCCTGGGGGCCGCCCAATGATTGCCGCGGGATTGCGGTGCCGGGCGGCTACCGGGTGACCGGCCGCTGGGATTTCGCCAGCGGCTGCCGCCACGCGACCTGGATGGGCGCGCACGGCACGGTCATCGAACCCGACGGCTCGTTGCGCCTCAACAATTGCGGCCGGCCGACGGTGCGCACGTGGCTCTTCCCAATGGAACAAGCGACATTGCTCGACAATTGGGACCCGATTGGCCTGCGCGGCACTGCCTCGGAATCCTACACAGTCGAGGATTTGTTCGTGCCCGAAGAATTCACCGGCTCGCGCGAGGATCCGACCCTGCGCCGCGAGCCCAGCCCGCTCTACGCCTTCCCGCAGCAGACCCTTTATTCGGTCGGCATCGCGAGCGTCGCTCTCGGCATTGCCCGCGGCATGCTCGACGCCTTTACCGAGCTGGCCTTGCGCAAAACCCCGCGCGGCACCGGCCGCCTCGTCGACAATGCGGTGATCCAGGCCGAGCTGGCGCGCGCCGAAGCCCGGCTCGGCGCCGCCCGCTGCTACCTCATCGACACCGTGACTGAAATCTACCGCCGCGCCGGCCCGTCAGCCCCAATCGACGTACCCGACCGCGCCCGAGCCCGCCTCGCCGGTTCCAATGCGATCTCGGGCGCCGTCGCGGTCTCCGACTGGACCTACAAGGCCGCCGGCGTCGACGCGATCTTCCCCGGCAGCCCGTTCGAGCGCCGCTTCCGCGACATCCACACCTTGTCGCAACAGATCCAGTCGCGCGACGCCCATTACGAAACCGTCGGCCAAGTCCTCCTCGGCCAACCGCCCGAGGTATTTTTATAAGACGCGTTCCGG
>Ga0207693_10000771_pt1 | contig 28766 bp, 31 predicted proteins | sample LARL81metaG_FD_184347 | JGI IMG/M metagenome (GOLD analysis project Ga0207693, IMG submission 184347) | Corn, switchgrass and miscanthus rhizosphere microbial communities from Kellogg Biological Station, Michigan, USA - LAR L8-1 metaG... | ecosystem: Host-associated > Plants > Roots >... | reverse complement strand
CCGAACAGTTGCGGTCGCGGGTGGCCGCGCTGTCGCGTCGGCGTCGTGGCGCGGAGTCGACGGCCGATGTGTTGGTGGACCTGTTGGTCGGTGAGGCCAACGGGCTGCGGGTCACCGAGCAGTTGATCTCCCGCTACGAGCGGTACATCGCCTGCGCACGCCAGCCAGGTTTGCGCGATATTGAACGACGCATTCTGCAGCAGCGCACCGATGCGGTGGTCGAGGTCGTCGAGCGGTCAGGCCGCGCGGTGCGCGCCGAACTACTCACCGCGCTGGTGTGTGCGGTCGACGGTGCGGTGGTGGCGGCGCTGGTGGGTGACGGTGACGGTCCGCGGGCGACGGCCCGAGCGACATTGATCGACGTGATCGACGTGCTGGCGCCGATCGATGAAAGGGTCGTACAGGTCTGATCGAAGGAGGGCAATGACTGCGCCGGACACCGTTGAGGATCAACCACAGTTGCGGCGAGTCATGGGCCCGGGACTGTTGCTGTTGTTCGTCGTGGGCGACATCCTCGGCACCGGCGTGTATGCCCTCGGTGGGGATGTGGCCGCCGAAGTCGGTGGGGCAGCGTGGCTCCCGTTCCTCGTCGCATTCCTGATCGCCACCGTCACCGCGTTCAGCTATCTGGAGCTGGTGACCAAGTAACCGCAGGCGACAGGGGCTGCGCTCTACGCGCACAAGGCTTTTGGTGTGCAGTTCGTGACTTTCCTGGCGGTGTTCGTCGTGATGTGTTCGGGCATCACGTCGGCGTCCACCGCGTCGCGGTTCTTCGCGGCAAACTTCGATACGGCGTTCGACCTCGATTGGGGCAAGGTCGGAACCGTCATCGTGGCGCTGCTGTTCATGGCGATGCTCGCGACCATCAACCTGCGTGGCGTCGGCGAAAGCGTGAAACTCAATGTGGCACTGACCATCATCGAGATCACCGGCCTACTGATGGTGATACTCGTCGGGTTGTGGGCATTCACCGGCAGCGCCGACGTCGACTTCTCCCGCGTCGTCGCATTCGAAACCGCTGCCAATAAAAACGCGTTCCACGCCGTCACGACCGCCACGTCGCTGGCCTTTTTCGCGATGGTCGGTTTCGAGGACTCGGTGAACATGGCCGAAGAGACCAAGAATCGGTTCGGGTGTTCCCGAAGGTCTTGTTGTCGGGCCTGACTATCGCGGGTGTCGTCTATGTGATCGTGTCGATCGTCGCCGCCGCGCTGGTGCCGATCGGCACGCTGGAGGCCAGCGACACCCCGTTGGTCGAGGTGGTCAAGGCCGGTGCCCCGGGGCTGCCGATCGAGGACATCCTGCCGTTCATCTCGATGTTCGCGGTGTCCAATACGGCCCTGATCAACATGCTGATGGCCAGCAGGCTGATCTACGGTATGGCCCGCCAGCACGTGCTGCCGCCGGTACTGGGCGCGGTGCATCCGGCGCGGCACACCCCATGGGTGGCGATCGTCTTCACCACGCTGATCGCGTTCGGGTTGATCTTCTACGTCACGGCGTTCGCCAACAGCGACGCGATCGCCGTGCTTGGCGGGACCACGTCGTTGCTGTTGCTCGCGGTGTTCGCGGTCGTCAACGTCGCGGTGCTGGTGCCGCGGCGCGACGTTCGCGAGGCCGGCGGCCAGTTCAGGACGCCGACCGCACTGCCGGTGATCGGCTGTCTGGCGTCGCTCCATCTGGTGACGCCGTTGTCGGGCCGGCCCGCACGGCAAAATGTGTTGGCGCTGATCCTCGTCGCCATCGGTATTCTGCTGTTCTTCCTCACCTGGGTGATCAACCGTCAGCTCGGTATCCGCGGCGCCGGCATCACCGACCCGACGCATTTGGGTTCCGCGCCGGATTAGCCGAGTCGCCTTCGGATCTCCGTCAGCTCGAGCTGGGCCTGCTGCAGTAAGGCTGCCAGTCGGGTGAGTCGCTCGTTGACATCGTTGGGGGCATCGGGCTGCGGCGCCGCTTGGCCGGCGAGCGTCGGCGTGACGATGTAGCCCGTGGAGAAGTCGCCGTAGATGGTCACGTCCTCCGGCCGGTGATACCAGTAGAGCGCGACGTACGCGCACACCACGGCGTCGACGGGATCCTCGTCCCTGTCGAGTTGGCTCGGGCGAGTCGCGGCCTCCACCCTCTTGTGCAACTCGACCCACGCCACGTTGTGGTTGACCCTCAAGCGCGGCGTCGCCTTGTCGAGGCCCTCGATCAGAGTCATCAACCGCAGCAGTTCGCGCTGGCGATCCTCGAACGCGCCCCGCTTGTACTTAAGGGTCTTCTCGAGTCCGAACAACACGATGGTGGCCGGATGCGGGTAGACCTCGATCGCGCGGCGGTCACCGCTCGATGTGGGGTCCATGTCGAGGCCGAGCGCGGTCGCGATTCGCGTGGCGCGGGGATCCTTGAACTCCGGCTTGTCGGTGTATGCCGGACGTGCGCCCGCTTCGAACCGTTGAAAATCCCGGTTGAGGGCCGTCTCGCACAACCGGTAGCCCGTTGGGTTGTTGACGATCAGCGGTGCGTCGATGGCGACCAGGCACTCGTCGTCGACGTACGGGGCCACCGCGGCCTCGATGCTCGCGTCATCCTGGGCGACTCCGACGTGCATCAGGCGCCCGTCGGAATCGATAGCCGCGATGCCGGTGTGGTTTTTCTCGCCCCACGCAAGATCGAGCCCAACGAAGTACATAGGCCTAGCCTGCCGCACCCGCGCCGTAAGCTGTGTGTCTGTGACGATCCCTAATGTGCTGGCCAGCCGGTACGCCAGCGACGAGATGGTGGCGATCTGGTCACCGGAGGCCAAGGTCGTCGCCGAACGCCGGCTGTGGCTGGCGGTGCTGCGGGCGCAGGCCTCGTTGGGCACCGAAGGCGTAGCTGTTCCTTCCTCGGTTCTTTCCGATTACGAGCGAGTTTTGGACGACGTCGACCTGTCGTCGATCGCGGCGCGGGAACGGGTGCTGCGCCACGACGTCAAGGCCCGCATCGAGGAGTTCAACGCGTTGGCGGGCCACGAGCATGTGCACAAGGGCATGACGAGCCGCGACCTCACCGAAAACGTTGAGCAGCTGCAGATCCGCCGGTCTCTCGAGTTGGTTCATTCGCACGGCGTCGCGGTGGTGGCGCGGCTGGCCGAGCGGGCGATCAGCTACCGCGACCTGGTGATGGCCGGCCGCAGTCACAACGTCGCCGCACAGGCCACCACGTTGGGCAAGCGATTCGCGTCGGCGGCCGAGGAGCTGCTTCTTGCGCTGACGCGGCTGCGTTCGTTGATCGACCGGTATCCGCTGCGCGGCATCAAGGGCCCGATGGGCACCGCGCAGGACATGCTCGACCTGTTCGACGGCGACACTGCGAAGTTGGCGGAGCTGGAGCGGCGGGTCGCCGAATTCCTTGGCTTCACAGAGATTTTCACCAGCGTCGGGCAGGTCTATCCGCGGTCCCTGGACCACGACGTCGTCTCGGCGCTGGTGCAGGTCGGGGCGGGCCCGTCGTCGTTGGCGCACACGATCCGGCTGATGGCCGGCCACGAACTGGTGACCGAGGGCTTCGCGCCGGGGCAGGTCGGGTCGTCGGCCATGCCGCACAAGATGAACGCGCGTTCTTGCGAGCGGGTGAACGGGCTGCAGGTCGTGCTGCGCGGCTATGGGTCGATGGCGGCAGAGTTGGCGGGCGCGCAGTGGAACGAGGGCGACGTGTTCTGCTCGGTGGTGCGGCGGGTCGCGCTGCCCGACGCGTTCTTCGCGATCGACGGGCAGATCGAGACGTTTTTGACCGTGCTCGATGAGTTCGGCGCCTATCCCGCGGTGATCCAGCGTGAGCTCGACCGCTACCTCCCTTTCCTGGCCACCACGCGGATCCTGATCGCCGCGGTGCGCGCCGGCATGGGCCGCGAAGCCGCGCACGAGGTGATCAAGGAGCATGCGGTCGCGGTCGCGTTGGCGATGCGCGAGAAGGGTTTGGAGCCCGACCTGCTCGACCGGCTGGCCGCCGATCCGCGGCTGCCGCTGGACCGGGCGGCGCTTGACGCTGCGCTGGCCGACAAGCAGGCGTTCACGGGCGCCGCGGGCGATCAGGTCGACCGGCTGGTCGACGCGGTCGACGAGTTGGTGGGCCGCTATCCCGAGGCCGCCAAGTACACCTCGGGTGCAATCCTGTGACTTCAGTATCGGGGTTGTCGGAGATCGACTTCACCGATCTGGACAACTTCGCTTCTGGGTTTCCGCACTCTCTGTTCGAGGTTCATCGGCGCGAGGCGCCGGTGTACTGGCACGCTGCCACGGAGAACACCCCGGACGGAGAGGGCTTCTGGTCTGTTGCGACGTACGCCGAAACCCTTGCGGTGTTTCGTGATCCGCAGACTTATTCGTCGGTGACCGGCGGCTCCCGGCCGTCCGGCGGGACCCTGCTGCAGGACCTGTCCATCTCGGGACAGGTGCTCAACATGATGGACGACCCACGCCACTCGGAAATTCGACGGCTGGTCAGTTCCGGCCTTACGCCGCGGATGATCACGCGGGTGGAGGACGATCTGCGGTCGCGGGCGCGGCGGTTGTTGGATTCGGTTGTTCCGGACGACGCGTTCGATTTCGTCGTCGATGTGGCCGCCGAGCTGCCGATGCAGATGATCTGTATTCTGCTGGGAATTCCTGAGTCCGAACGACATTGGCTATTCGAGGCCATCGAGCCGAGCTTCGACTTCGGTGGCTCGCGCAAGGCGTCCATCTCGCGGCTGTCGATCGAGGAAGCCGGCTCGCGGATGTACAACTACGGCCAGGAACTCATTGCGTCGAAGCGGGCTGCTCCTACCGATGACCTGCTCTCGGTGGTCGCCAATGCCAGCCTGGACACTCCAGTGACCGACGCCGAGGTGTACCTGTTCTTCAACCTGTTGTTCAGTGCGGGTGCCGAAACGACGCGCAACTCCGTCGCGGGCGGTCTGCTGGCATTGGCCGAACATCCCGATCAGTTGGCCGCGCTGCGTTCGGATTTGGAGCTGTTGCCGACCGCGATCGAGGAGATGGTGCGCTGGACGTCGCCGTCTCCGTCGAAGCGACGCACCGCCACGAAGCAGGCTTCGCTCGGCGGGCACCAGATCTCGCCCGGAGACAAGGTGCTGGTGTGGGAGGGGTCGGCGAACCGCGACGCCGCGGTGTTCGCCGACGCTGATTACTTCGATATTGAACGAAAGCCGAATCCGCACCTGGGCTTTGGCCAGGGCGCGCATTACTGCCTCGGCGCCAACTTGGCCCGGCTCGAACTGCGGGTGCTGTTCGAGGAATTGCTCGGCCGCTTCTCGTCGGTGGAGGTGGTCAAACCGGTGGATTGGACCCGGAGCAACCGCCACACCGGTATCAGGCATCTGGTGGTCGAGCTGAGGACGTGAAACCGGATACGTTCGCGGCGGTCATGGCGACCGGCATCGTGTCGATCGCGGCTTTGGATCACGGGTTTCGCGTCGTCAGCGATGTGTTGATCGTGCTGGCGGGCGGTGCGCTGCCGGTGCTGATCGCGGCCGCGGCCACCGCCTGGCGACGAGAGTCCTGGAATCTCAACGATCTCGATGTCGCGATTCGGCTGTGCACATACATCGCCGCCTGCGCGGTGGTGGGGGCGCGACTGGCCGAACACCGCGTGGTGCTGTGGGTGCTCGCGGCGATGGCGTTGCAGGGTTGGCTTTCGTTGGCGCCGGTGGTGGCGCGACGCATGTGGCGCGACCGCGGGGTGGGCCTGCGCGACCGCGCGCACGGGGGCTGGGAGTTGGCGAGTGTTGCGACATCCGGATTGGCGATCGTGACGGCGGATCTGAAGATCGTCTTTCTTGCGGTGCTGTTCTGGGCCGTCGCGATCGGCGTGTACCTGGCGATCACGGGACTGGTTGTCTGGCGGGCCATCGATGATTCTTCTGCGCCGGAGTTGCTCCAGCCCGACATCTGGATCCTGATGGGCGGGGCGGCGATCGCCACGCTGGCGGGCGATCACATCCATAAGGCTGGACTGGAGAGTGTTCGTCCGGTGACGGTGGTGACGTGGATCGTTGCGACGGCGTGGATCCCGCTGCTGATTTGCGTCACGCTGCAACGCTTCCGCAGGCGACGCGAGCTTCCGCCCGGGCTGTGGTGGGCGGCGGTGTTCCCACTCGGGATGTACTCGGCGGCCACGTATGCCACGGCCGTCGAAACGGGCTGGCGGTGGCTGACGAATGTGTCGCTGGTGTTCTTCTGGATCGCGTTCGCGGCGTGGCTCATCGTGGCGATCGAATCGCTGCTGCGATTTCGGCGTGTTCAGTCGCGCTGAGCGTTACTCATCACGCCGAAGTCGCTGATCGGATGACGGCAAGGACCCGCTGCGGGTATTCGGTTAGATCCAGCCACGTAAACCGTAGAACCTGCCAGCCGAGCAGCATGATCTTGTTCTGCCGTTCACGGTCGTTCTGGAAGTCTTCCTGGTTGGTATGAAACGCCCAGCCGTCGGTCTCGATGGCGACCTTCTGCTTGGGAAACGCCACGTCGACCTTGTATCCGCCCACCGGATAGTTCGTCTTCCATCCGGTCATGTCGTTGTCGCGCAACAGCTTGACCAGCAGGCGTTCGGCCTCCGATCGCGCACCGTCTGATGCGGCCTGCAGTAGTCGCCTCGCGGTAGGAGACCCGTATCGGCCCTTGTTGCGCAGGTGCGCACGCCAAAGTTCGCGCAGCTCGACGTGGCGCTGTAGTGCCGAGTCCATCAGCGCGGTGCCTCCACGATGTCGAACAGCCGCTTCGACGACCGTCAGCGGCAGGGCCGTCACTTGCAGGCCCTTACGCTCGACGATGTCCACGGGCTGCAAGTCTCTCCGCCGCAGTCGTGACCCGGGGCGGGCACGGCCATTGCTGTCCCGCGGCACTGTGACTTCGACGATGTCGGGGGCGAACCTTATGAGGCCATGCCACCACGCGGCAGTGAGACCGCTTGCCGAAGCGTGGTTGCCATAGCCCCAGACCGTCGATCGAATCCGCGCGGCGTCGGTGAACGGTCGATCATCGGCGAAATAGACAGCAGGCGCGCATCTTCGCCAATGGCCGGACTTGACTCTGCGATACACGGCTTGACGGCTCAGTCCCGAGTGCACAGCCTGAGCGAGGGTCAGCACGCCATCTTGGCGACGCAAGTACTCGTCCAGCACCTTCGATGGACGATCGCGACGACCGCTCGGTTCCCCTCGGCGCGATTTCGGCGTGATCAATGTCGCTCAGCGTTACCGAGCACGCCGAAATCGCTCTAGCGGCGGAGTCGTACGCCGGCGGCGCGGAGCTCCAGGGCTGCCAGGCCGTGGATCGCGACGGCATCCTGGCGCCGCCAGGCGCCGACGGGATCCCCGCTGATCGCCGCGAGCTTGGCCAGCGGCCGGTTGGCCAGCGCCCGCAGCGCCAGCAGCTGCTCGCCGGCGGGTGTGGCCGCCAATGCCAACGCCGTCCATTTGCGACGGAAGAACCGAATGCGCAAGTACAGCCACGGCAGAGCGACGAAGAGGATAGGCGGTGCGGCCACCGCCAGGGCCAGCACCCACGCCAGCCACGATGCCGTGGTGTCCAAGCTGTGTCCGGCGCCTGCAATATCGAGCGCGGCCTCGCTGGCCGCGCGCAGGGGCTTGCTCAGTGCATCGCCGACGAGCGGGAAGTCGCCCGTGCGGTCACCAGCGGTGTTGAGGTTTTCGGCGACGCCGTTCGCGCCGGTCTCGACCTGGCGGCCGACGTCGGCGATGGTCGCCACAGCGGCGTGTACCGCCATCCCGACCAGCACCCATATGGATGTCCAGGCGATCACCACCACGTCGCTGATCAGCTGCGCGACCAGTCGGGACGGGGTGGTGGCATAGGGCAGATAACGCGACGTCATGGGTTTGATCCCAGCAGATAGGCTGACCCGATGCGCCCCGCTCTGTCCAACTACCAACATCTGGCCAGCGGCAAGGTTCGCGAGCTGTACCGCATCGACGACGAGCACCTGCTGTTCGTCGCCACCGATCGGATCTCCGCGTACGACTACATCCTCGACTCGGAGATACCCGACAAGGGCCGCATCCTGACCGCGATGAGCGTCTTCTTCTTCGATTACGTCGAGGCGCCCAACCACCTCGCAGGTCCACCCGACGATGAGCGCATTCCGCAAGAGTTGCTCGGCCGTGCGCTGGTCGTGCAGGAGCTCGAGATGCTGCCGGTGGAGGCGGTGGCCCGCGGCTACCTGACCGGCTCGGGGCTCATCGACTACCAGAAGACCGGCAAGGTGTGCGGTATCGCGCTGCCGCCGGGGCTGTCCGAGGCCAGCAAGTTCGTTGAGCCGCTGTTCACCCCGGCCACCAAAGCCGAACTGGGTCAACACGATGAGAACATCTCATTTAACGACGTGATCGATCTGGTCGGCGCCGTCAGGGCCAACCAGTTGCGCGAACGCACACTGCAGACCTACATCCAGGGCGCCGACCACGCGTTGACGAAGGGAATCATCGTCGCGGACACCAAGTTCGAGTTCGGCGTCGATAAAGACGGCAACCTGCGGCTGGCCGACGAGGTCTTCACGCCGGACTCCAGCAGGTACTGGCGTGCTGACGACTGGCAAGAGGGTGTCGTCCAAAACAGCTTCGACAAGCAGTTCGTGCGCAACTGGCTGACCGGTCCGGAGTCCGGATGGAATCGCAATGGCGACAAGCCACCCCCCGCACTGCCGCCCGACATCGTCGATTCCACCCGCGCACGCTATATCGAAGCCTACGAACGCATCTCAGGCCTCAAGTTCAGCGATTGGATCAAGCCGTGAAGCCGCCCGAAGCCAAACGCGTCGGCGCTCGTCGGGAACATCATGGCGACGTGTTCATCGATCCCTATGAGTGGCTGCGCGACAAGTCGAACCCCGAAGTCGTCGACTATCTGAAGGCCGAGAACGACTACACGGAATACGCCACGGAGGACCTGGCGCCGCTGCGGCAAAAGATCTTCGACGAGATAAAGGCGCGCACCAAGGAAACCGATCTGTCCGTGCCAACCCGCCGTGACGACTGGTGGTACTACGGCAGAAGCTTCGAGGGCAAGCAATACAGCGTGCAATGCCGTTGCCCGGTCATCGATCCCGGGGACTGGACGCCGCCACAGCTCGACGAGGAGACCGAGATCCCCGGCGAGCAGATCCTGCTCGACGAGAACGTCGAGGCCGAAGGGCACGACTTCTTCGCGCTCGGCGCCGCCACCGTCAGCCTCGACGGCAACATCCTGGCCTACTCGGTGGACGTCAAGGGCGACGAGCGATACACGTTGCGGTTCAAGGACTTGCGCACGGGTGCCCTCTACGAAGACCAAATCGTCGACATCGGCGCGGGCGCCACCTGGGCCGCCGACAATCACACGATCTACTACGTCACCGTCGACGACGCCTGGCGCCCCGACACCGTGTGGCGGCACCGCCTCGGCTCCGGGCTACCCGCCGAAAGGGTCTACCACGAGCCCGACGAGAAGTTCTGGCTCGCAATCGGCCGTACCCGTAGCAGCAAGTACATCATCATCGCGGCGGGTAGCGCGGTCACCACCGAGATGCGCTACGGCGACGCCACCGACGGGCAGACCGAGTTCACCACGATCTGGCCGCGCCGTGAGCTGGTCGAGTATTCCGTCGAACACGCGGTCATCGGCGGTGAGGACCGGTTCCTCATCCTGCACAACGACGGCGCAGAGAACTTCACGCTCGTCGAGGCGCCGGTCAGTGATCCCAACGCTTTTCGCACACTGATCGAGCACCGCGACGATGTGCGACTCGATTCTGTCGACGCGTTCGAAGGCCATCTTGTGGTCAGCTACCGTCGCGAGGCCCTGCCGCGGATCCAGCTGTGGCCCATTTACGCAGATGGCGACTACGGCCATCCCGAAGACATCACATTCGACTCCGAGTTGATGTCGGCGGGCATTTCCGCCAATCCCAACTGGAGCTCACCGAAGCTGCGGATCGGCGCGACGTCGTTCGTCATTCCGGTGCGCGTCTATGACATCGACCTCGCCACCGGCGAGCGCACGCTGTTACGTGAACAGCCGGTACTCGGCGACTATCACCCCGACGAGTACGTCGAGCGCCGCGACTGGGCCGTCGCGCCCGACGGCGCGCGGGTGCCGATCTCGATCATTCACCGCACCGGTGTGCCCTACCCAGCTCCAACGCTGCTATACGGCTACGGCGCCTACGAGTCGTGCGAGGACCCGCGATTCTCCATTGCCCGGCTCTCGCTGCTGGATCGTGGCGTGGTGTTCGCCGTCGCGCACGTGCGCGGCGGCGGTGAACTCGGCCGGCCGTGGTACGAGCACGGCAAGCTGTTGGAGAAGAGGAACACCTTCACCGACTTCATCGTGGTGGCAAGACATCTCGTCGTTACCGACGTGACCCGGCCGGAGAACCTCGTCGCCTTCGGCGGCAGCGCGGGCGGGCTGCTTGTTGGTGCGGTCGCCAACATGGCGCCTCAACTGTTCGCGGGCATCCTGGCCGCAGTCCCGTTCGTAGACGCGCTGACGACGATCCTTGACCCGTCGCTGCCGCTGACCGTCACCGAGTGGGACGAGTGGGGAAACCCGTTGGACGACAAGGACGTCTACTACTACATGAAGTCCTACTCGCCCTACGAGAATATCGAGGCCAAGGACTATCCGCCGATCCTCGCAATGACTTCGTTGAATGACACCAGGGTCCTCTACGTCGAACCCGCGAAATGGGTTGCGGCGCTTCGGCACACCAAGACCGACAGCCATCCGGTGCTGCTCAAGACCGAGATGAACGCCGGCCATGGTGGGATCAGCGGACGCTATGAACGGTGGAAGGAAGCAGCGTTCCAGTACGCCTGGCTACTGGATGCTGCCAAGGCCAACTACGATGGCGGCGCCTAGGTACACGATCTCCTCGAGCGTGCGCATGTCCAGCCGCGACGTCATCGACCTCGGCGGGTTCGGCATCCGCGACGCGTAGACATTGGCCGGGAACATCACGAGCATCAACACGAACAGGCACACCGCCGCCGCGACGCGGGTGGGCGGGTACAGCAGTCCGGCTGCGCCCACCAGTTCGAGCACGCCGGTGATCGTGACAAGCGCTCCGGCGGCGGGCAGCCGCGGCGGCACGATCGCGATCATGTCGCGGTGCATCGCCGGAACGAAATGCGCGACGCCCGTCATCACGAACATCGCCGCCAGCCCAACGGCGGCGGCCTGCGGCCAGCTGTCGACGTAGTCGACTCCCAGCCAGCCAACCAACCGGGCGCCGAGTGTGCCCAGGACCAGACTGATGGTGACGGCCATTGCAGACTCCTTATCTAGACACTGTCAAGATGATGGCGAACACGCTAACCGATAATCTAGGCACTGTCAAGATTCCTGGTTATGATGGTCGAATGAACAGGGACACCTATCATCACGGCGACCTGAAGGCCGTCATCCTGGCCAAGGTCGCCACCCTTGTGGCCGAGCGCGGCGCCGACGGGATATCGCTGCGCGAACTCGCAAGGGAGGCCGGTGTCTCACACGCTGCCCCGGCGCATCACTTCACCGACCGCCGCGGCCTGTTCACCGCGCTCGCCGCACAGGGGTGGCGGCTGCTCGCCGAAGCCCTGGCGGCCGCGCGGCCGGACTTCATCGACGCTGCGCTCGCCTATGTGCGGTTCGCACTCGACCACCCCGGCCACTACGCGGTGATGTTCGACCGCTCGCTTGTCAACGCGGACGATCCCGAACTTGTCGATGCGCAGAACGCGGCGGGCGCCGAACTGGCGCACGGCGTCGGCACGCTGAAAGACCCAAGCGCCAAGGCCGATCCACAAAGTGCCGCGCTCGCGGCGTGGTCGTTGGTGCATGGGTTTGCGATGCTGCGGCTCAACGAGACGATCGACACCGACGACGACCCGATGGCCGCCGTCGAGAAGATCGCGCTGATGCTGTTCGACGGTTAGGGTGCGGGCATGACCGAGACGCCGTTGACCGACATCGCACTTACGATCCTGGACGGGCGTACCACCACGCTGGCCGAGCTCGCCGACGGCGCCGCACTGGTCGTGAACGTGGCCTCGAAATGTGGTCTCACTCCGCAGTACACGGCGCTGGAGCAGCTGGCGAAGGACTACGGTGAGCGCGGGCTGACGGTGATCGGCGTGCCATGCAACCAGTTCATGGGCCAGGAGCCGGGCACCGCGGAGGAGATCGAAACGTTCTGCTCGACGAACTACGGGGTGACGTTCCCGCTGCTGGCCAAGACCGACGTGAACGGCGACGACCGCCATCCGCTCTACGCCGAGCTGACCAAGACACCCGACGACGGCGGCGAGGCGGGCGACATCCAGTGGAACTTCGAGAAGTTCCTGCTCACACCAGGCGGGACGGTCGTCAACCGGTTCCGGCCGCGCACAGTTCCCGATGCCCCCGAGGTGATCGCCGCCATCGAGGCGGTCCTGCCGCGATAGATGGTCAACTGTTGACCACGTGTTGTAAACCGTTGGGACACCTGACGTTGCCACAATGAACACGTGGCTGGACAACTGATCGTCTCGGTTTCCGGGATCAGCGACCGCACACGGGCCGACGTCGACGCGTTCTGTAGTCAGCTAGACGAACGCGACGTGCCTGCCTCGTTTCTGGTGGCCCCCCGGATCAAGGGCGGCTACCGGCTCGACTCGGACGCGCCGACCGTCGAGTGGCTCGCCGACAGGCGCGAACGCGGCGACGCCATCGTGCTGCACGGTTTCGATGAAGCAGCCAATAAGAAGCGGCGCGGCGAATTCGCGACATTGCCTGCGCACGAGGCCAGTTTGCGCCTGATGGCCGCTGACCGGGTGCTCGAGCACCTGGGCCTGCGTACTCGGCTGTTCGCCGCTCCTGGCTGGACGGTTTCGCAGGGCACGGTGACGGCCTTGCCCCGCAACGGCTTTCGGCTGGTCGCCACGTTGAGCGGCATCACCGACCTGGTTCGGCAGACGACCGTGCGGGGGAGAGTGCTCGGCATCGGTGAGGGCTTCTTGAGCGAGCCGTGGTGGTGCCGAACGCTGGTGCTGTCGGCCGAGCGCACCGCGCGCCGCGAGGGCATCGTCCGGGTCGCTGTGGCCGCCCGGCACCTGCGTCGGTCCGGACCCCGGCAGGCGATGCTCGACGCTGTCGACCTGGCGTTGATGCATCAATGCATCCCCTCCGTATACCACTGGGACCCATACACCGCGCTGACCGACGCAGCCTGATCAGCGAGGGTCGCTACATTGGCGTCCATGGCTGACGCTGATGTGATCGTGGTGGGTGCCGGTCTCGCCGGGTTGGTTGCCGCCTGTGAGCTGGTCGAGCGCGGGCGCCGCGTGCTGATCGTTGACCAGGAGAACGCCAACAACATCGGTGGTCAGGCGTTCTGGTCTTTCGGTGGCCTGTTCTTCGTCGATAGCCCGGAACAGCGGCGGCTGGGTATCCATGACAGCCATGAGCTGGCGCTGCAGGACTGGCTCGGCTCCGCGGGCTTCGACCGGCCCGAGGACCACTGGCCGCGGCAATGGGCACACGCCTACGTCGACTTCGCCGCGGGGGAAAAGCGCAGCTGGCTGCGGGAACGCGGGCTGCAGACCTTCCCAGTCGTCGGATGGGCCGAGCGAGGCGGTTACGACGCACGCGGCCACGGCAACTCGGTGCCGCGCTTCCACATCACCTGGGGGACGGGCCCTGCGCTCGTCGACATCTTCGCGCGCCGGCTGCTGGCCAACGCGAAGGTCCGCTTCGCACATCGCCATCGCGTCGACGAACTGATCGCGGAGAATGGCGCGGTGGGCGGGGTACGCGGGGCGGTGCTGGAGCCGACGACTGCGGCGCGTGGTGTGGCGTCGTCACGAAATACCGTGGGCGAGTTCGAGTTCCGCGCTCCGGCGGTGATCGTAGCCAGCGGTGGCATCGGCGCGAACCACGACCTGGTCCGGCAGAACTGGCCCAAGAGGATGGGGCGAGTTCCCGAACAGCTTCTCAGCGGCGTGCCCGCACACGTCGACGGCAGGATGATCGGCATCACCGAATCCGCGGGCGGCCGTGTCATCAACAGCGACCGGATGTGGCACTACACCGAAGGCATCACCAACTACGACCCGATCTGGCCACTGCATGGCATCCGGATCCTGCCCGGCCCGTCATCGCTGTGGCTGGACGCCACCGGCAAGCGCCTGCCGTCTCCGTTGTATCCCGGCTTCGACACGCTCGGCACGCTGGAATACATCTCGCAGACGGGACAGGACTACACCTGGTTCGTCCTCAACGCGCGGATCATCGCCAAGGAGTTCGCGCTGTCCGGGCAGGAGCAGAACCCCGATCTCACAGGCAAGAGCGTCAAGAACGTGCTCGCCAGGGTTCGCGCGGGCGCGCCCGCACCGGTGCAGGCGTTCGTCGACAAGGGGGTCGACTTCGTCAGCGCAAACTCCCTGCGCGACTTGGTGTCCGCGATGAACACCGTGCCTGATGTGCTGCCGCTCGACTACGCCACCGTGGAGGCCGAGGTCACTGCGCGCGACCGCGAAGTGGTCAACCGGTTCACCAAGGACACCCAGATCGCCTCGATTCGGGTGGCACGCAACTACCTCGGCGACCGGGTCAGCCGCGTCGTCGCCCCGCACCGGCTAACCGACCCGAAGGCCGGACCGCTGATCGCCGTCAAACTTCACATCCTGACGCGTAAGTCGTTGGGCGGCTTGGAAACCGACCTTGACTCAAGGGTGCTCAAGTCCGACGGCAGCGTGTTCGACGGTCTCTATGCCGCGGGCGAGGCCGCCGGTTTCGGCGGCGGCGGTGTGCACGGCTATCGCTCGCTGGAGGGCACGTTCCTTGGCGGCTGCGTATTTTCCGGCCGGGCTGCAGGCCGGGCCGCGGCGCGCGAGATCTAGCCCCGCGAGCTCTAGAATTCGGTGCCGTTTTCCGGTTCCAGCACCTGGAAGTCGGCGTCGGTCATCTCGGACAGCCGTCCGTAGTAGATGCCGCGGGCGTTCGGCTCGATGATCGCCTGGTGAATGGGCACGGCGCGGGTCGGCGCGACGGCCCGAAGATAGTCGACGGCCTCCGAGATCTTCATCCACGGCGCCGCTGCCGGCGTGGCCAGCACATCGACCGGCTCGCCCGGCGTGAACAGCGCGTCGCCCGGGTGCATCAACCGCGCCGCATGGGAGCCGTCGCCGATGAGGTACGAAATGTTGTCGATCACAGGGATTTCCGGGTGGATCACCGCGTGCCGACCTCCGACGCCGCGCACGGTCAGGTGCCCGACGCTGAACTCGTCGCCGACGTGCACCGCACTCCACGGGCCGCCGAGTTGTGCGGCCGTCTGCGGGTCGGCGTACAAAGCGGCCTGCGGGTTGGCATCGACGAGTGCCGGCAGCCGCTCGGTGTCGGCGTGGTCCGGGTGCTGATGGGTGATCAGGATGGCCGACAGGCCGGTGATGCCCTCGAAACCGTGCGAGAAGTTCCCCGGGTCGAACAAAACCGTTGTGTCCTGACCGGAATCGCCCTTGAAATTCGCGAGTAAGCATGAGTGGCCGAAATGCGTCAGTTCCATGCCTATATTGTGGCGCGCAAGGCTGTACCGGGGGGAAGTAGAGACGTGCGATTGCTGCTGGCGGTAGCCGTGGCGACCTGCGGGTTGGCCATCGCGCCAAGTGCAGGCTGGCCTGCGCGCGCGGTCCCGGGCGAGTGCCCGCCGATTTGCGACGCCATCCCCGATTCGGCGTGGATTGCGCCGACCTCCATCCCGATGTACCCGGTGTACCGATGGCCGGGCCTGGCCGGACTGGCGGTCACGGCGCCGTCGCCGCGGTTCGGCTTCGAGGCGATGTGCGGCAGCCCGCCGGTTGCTGACGACGCCCGTACGTACGCCGTAGCGGCCCGGTCGGTCGTGCTGCACCAGGTGGGCCAGTGGAACCTGCTGGTGCAGGTGGTGCACTGGCGCGGCGACACCGCGACCGGCGGCCCCACGGCGCTGACTACGCTGGAGACGGCCAGGTCACGGCTGCGCGACTGCCAATCGACGGCCGCGCAGGCCTCGCCGTCGATCACCACAAGCGAGCCGCGGCGCATCGCCGCCGTCATCAGCGAAGCGGGCGATCAGGTCATGCACGAGTACCTTCTGGCCGATCCCGCCAGCAGCACCGTCGTCGAACTGGCCATGTGGTCGTCGCTGCCCCCGCAGCTGGACTGGGCGGCCGTGCCCGACGCGCAGGTCTTCGACCAGATGGCGGCGCCGTTGTGCAACGCGTACCTCGGGTCGTGCCGGTGAGGCGGTCCCGGCATTGCCGCCGGTAGAGTGATCGCCGTGGCAAGGGTGGTTGTGCACGTCATGCCGAAGGCGGAGATTCTCGACCCGCAGGGCCAGGCGATCGTCGGCGCGCTGGGGCGTCTCGGCTTCGGCGGTGTCTCAGATGTCCGGCAGGGCAAGCGTTTTGAGCTCGAGGTCGATGACAGCATCGATGACGACACCCTCGCTGAGATCGCCGAATCGCTGTTGGCGAATACGGTTATCGAGCACTGGTCGGTCAGCCGGGAGCAGTCATGACGGTGCGTGTGGGAGTTATCACATTTCCCGGCACGCTCGACGACGTCGACGCCGCCAGGGCGGTCCGGTTGGCCGGCGCCGAGGCCGTCAGCCTGTGGCATGCCGACGCCGACCTCAAGGGAGTCGACGCGGTGGTGGTGCCCGGCGGCTTCTCCTACGGCGACTATCTGCGGTGTGGTGCGATCGCCAAGTTCGCACCAGTGATGGGCGAGGTGGTCCGGGCTGCCGAACAAGGCATGCCAGTGTTGGGGATTTGCAACGGTTTTCAGGTGCTGTGTGAGGCTGGCCTGCTGCCGGGGGCGTTGACGCGCAACGCGGGCCTGCACTTTGTATGCCGCGATCTCTGGCTGGAGGTCGCGTCGAATGCGACGGCGTGGACGTCGCGCTACGAACTTGGCGCCGATCTGCTGGTGCCGCTGAAGTCTGGGGAGGGCCGCTACGTCGCCAGTGAGGAGGTGCTCGACGAGCTCGAGGGCGAGGGTCGGGTGGTATTCCGCTACCGCGACAACCCCAACGGCTCGCAGCGCGATATCGCAGGCATCAGTTCGGCCAACGGCCGCGTCGTCGGCCTGATGCCGCACCCCGAGCACGCCACTGAGGCGCTGACCGGCCCGTCCGACGACGGCCTCGGACTTTTTTACTCGGCGCTGGATCTGGTGCTGGCAGCCTGATTCGTGTCGCGAGCGACCGCGAACTACCAGCGATGGACGGCGTGTCGCGTACAGACAATGGTCGCTCGCGGGGAATGGGCTAGGGAGTGAGTGCGACGGACGCCTCGGCCGTGTAGCACAGGAACGTCAGCGTCTCCTCGAGATACAGCTCCACATTGTCTGCGTCGTGCGACAGGTAGCCGATCGACGCGTCGGTGCCGAGCTGAAGGTCGAAGTCGCCGCCGCGGGTGGACAGCACGAAGGCGCCGTCGATCGCCGGGGCCCAGATGATGTCGCCGTCGACCAGCCGATTGAGGTGCTCGCGGATCGGATAGCCGTGTTCGGTGGTCTCGCTGACCTTGGTGTACACGTCGGCCGACAGCAGCACTGAGTACGGGCCGTCGACACCGGCCAGCCGCAGCTCCGACAGCGCCTGGGCGATGACATCGGGAATCTCGCGGGCGTCCTGGGGCAGGGCCAGCGCGGGGTTCGAGCTGCACGCGCGGATGCCCTCGATGGATGCCGCGTCGTAACCCTCGAAGATGGCCCGGTCTTCGACGAACGCGAGCCTCTTGGCGGCGTCCTTGACCGGATCCCAGTCCGAGTCCTGCGAGCCTCGCTCGACGTCGTCGATTGCGGTGCGCGACACCGTGAACGGCACCCGCAGCCGTACCAGCGGCTTGCTTTCGCGCAGATGCGCCACCACACCGTCACCCGGCGGGGACACGTCGCTCAGGTGACCGGTGCTGATCGCCGCGGTCACCGGACCGCCCGGCTCGCTGACGTCGACCACCCGCCGCCCGGCGATGTGCCGCTTGAACGTCCGCGTCGCCTCCAATTCGATTTCCGCCCAGGCGGCTTCGGTGATCGGAGCCAGATCGCGATAGAGGTTGTTCATTGGCGGGTTCCTTTCAGGCTGCCGATCCCCAGCGACCCGTTGGCGGGGACGGGCGCGACGGTGACTTCTGGTTGCTCTTCTTCAGGCTCCGAATCCGGAAGCGGCGGTGGGTCGTTGACAAAGTCGACGATCGGCGTGAAGAACTTGCCGCCCGTGATCGCCGTCGAGAACTCGAGGATGTGGTCGGTGTTACCCGGCGGGTCGCCGATGAACATGTTGCGCAGCATCCGCTCGGTGACGTCCGCGGTGCGCGAGTAGCCGATGAAGTAGGTGCCGTACTCGTCCTTACCGATCTCGCCGAACGGCATGTTGTGCCGGACGATCTTCAACTCGTTGCCGTCGTCGTCCTCGATCACATTGAGCGCGATGTGAGCGTTGGCCGGCTTGACATCGTCATCCATCTCGATGTCCTCGAGCTTCGTCCGTCCGATCACCAGTTCCTGCTCGGTGACCGACAGCGACTCCCATGACGTCATGTCGTGCAGGTACTTCTGCACGTGGACGTAGCAGCCGCCTGCGAAATCGGGATCCTCGTCGCCAATCTCGGTGGCGGACACGGCAAGCGGCCCGTCGGGGTTCTCGGTGCCGTCGACAAAGCCCAGCAGGTCGCGGTTTTCGAAGAACCGGAAGCCGTGGGTCTCGTCGACGACGGTGACAGCGCCCAACGCCTTGACGATGCGGCCCGCCAGCTCGAAGCACATGTCCATCGACATCGCCTTGATGTGGAGCAGCAGGTCCCCCGGCGTCGCCGGCGCTTTGTGACGGCCCCCGTCCAGTTCGATGAATGGCGTCAGCTCCGCCGGCTTCGGACCGGAGAACAGCCGGTCCCAGGCATCGGATCCGATAGACGTGACCACCGAAAGGCGCTTGTCCGAATCACGGAAGCCGACGGCGCGAACCAGCCCGGAGATGTCGGGCAGCGCGTTGTGGACGGCGGCCTCACCGCCTTCGTCGATGGTGACCACTAGGAAGAGGGCTGCGGGTGTCAACGGCGCCGTTACCGGTTGCGGTAGAGGTGCGGGCACCGTTCGACCCTAGCGAATCTCGCGTCGGCAATGATGGTGAAACATGGTTCGGCGGGCAGGAGCGGAGTGACTTGGGGATTTCAGGGGCAAGTGCACAGGGGCTGTGCGGGTTCATCGACGCGTCACCGTCGCCGTTCCATGTCTGCGTCACCGTCGCGCAGCGGTTGAGCACCGCGGGGTTCACCGAACTCTCCGAACGCGACGAGTGGCCGGGCCAGGGCAGGTTCTTCTCCGTGCGTGCCGGGTCGCTGGTGGCTTGGCGGGCGGATGAGGCCGACCGTGCCGGGCCATTCCGGATTGTCGGCGCCCACACCGACAGCCCCAATCTGCGGGTCAAGCAGTACCCCGACCGGTTCGTCTCGGGCTGGCGGGTGGTTGCCCTGCAGCCCTACGGCGGGGCCTGGCTGAACTCGTGGCTGGATCGCGATCTCGGCATCAGTGGCCGGCTGTCGGTACGTGTCGGCAACACCATCGACCACCGGCTGGTATGCATCGACGAACCGATCCTGCGCGTGCCACAGTTGGCGATTCACCTGGCCGAGGACCGCAAGTCGGTCTCGCTGGATCCGCAGCGGCACGTCAACGCGGTCTGGGGCGTTGGCAGCGGCCCCCGGTCGTTTCTCGGCTACGTCGCCGAGCATGCGGGCGTCGATGACGCCGACATCCTCGGCGCCGACCTGATGACCCACGACCTGACCCCGTCGAGGTTGGCGGGAGCCAACCAAGAGCTGGTGAGTGCGCCCCGGCTGGACAACCAGGCCACCTGCTACGCCGGCCTGGAGGCGTTTCTCGCCGCGGAGCCGGGCGAGCACATGCCGGTGCTGGTGCTGTTCGATCACGAAGAGGTCGGCTCGCAGTCGGATCACGGCGCCCAGTCCGAGCTGCTTCGCACCGTCCTGGAGCGGATCACGCTCGCGGCAGGCGGCGGGCGGGAGGACTTTCTGCGCCGGCTGCCCGGCTCGATGGTCGCCTCCGGCGACATGGCGCACGCCACCCATCCGAACTACCCCGAGCGTCACGAGCCCGGCCACCTCATCGAGGTCAACGCCGGGCCGGTGCTCAAGGTGCAGCCGAACCTGCGGTACGCCACCGACGGGCGCACCGCGGCCGCCTTCGCGCTTGCGTGCGCGCAGGCGGGTGTGCCGCTGCAGCGCTACGAGCATCGGGCCGACCTGCCGTGCGGGTCGACGATCGGCCCGATGACCTCGGCGCGTACCGGCATCCCGACAGTCGACGTGGGAGCGGCCCAGCTGGCCATGCATTCCGCGCGCGAGGTGATGGGCGCCGCCGACGTCACCGCCTATTCCGCGGCGCTGAGGGCTTTTTTGTCACCGGGCTGATCTAGGGTCAGCGGCATGTCACTTTCCGTCGTGAACATCACGTTCGACTCCACCGACCCCGACAAGCTCGCCGACTGGTGGGCACGCGCGGTGGACGGCACGGTAAACCCGTTGGCACCCGGCTTTTTCGTCACCGTGACCCGCCCCGGCGGGCCAGGCCTGGCCTTCCAGAAGGTCGACGATCCGACACCCGGCAAGAACCGCGTGCACATCGACTTCTCCGCGCCCGACCTCGAGGCTGAAGTCACGCGGCTGGTGGGCCTCGGCGCCACCGAGACCGGCCGGGGCGAAGCGGGTCCGGAGTTCCGCTGGGTGGTGTTCGCCGATCCCGATGGCAACGCGTTCTGTGTGGCCGGCGGCGACGTGGCCGCCGCCACCTGATCCGCTGCGGGCGGGGGTTCAAACTAGACTGGCCGCGTGACGTCGGAGCTCACCCACGCCCTTGACACTGTTGACCACGCCGCCGCCACTCCCGAGCAACCGCAGCCGTTCCGCGAACTCGGCCTGAAGGACGACGAGTACCAGCGGATACGCGAGATCCTCGGCCGCAGGCCCACGGATGCCGAGCTGGCCATGTACTCGGTGATGTGGAGCGAGCACTGCTCCTACAAGTCGTCCAAGGTGCACTTGCGCTACTTCGGTGAGACCACCACCGAGGCGATGCGGGCTTCGATGCTCGCGGGCATCGGCGAGAACGCGGGCGTCGTCGACATCGGCGACGGCTGGGCGGCCACCTTCAAGGTTGAGTCGCACAACCACCCGTCGTACATCGAGCCCTACCAGGGCGCGGCCACCGGAGTCGGTGGCATCGTCCGCGACATCATGGCAATGGGTGCCCGCCCGGTGGCCGTCATGGACCAGCTGCGGTTCGGCGGCGCCGACGCGGCTGACACGCGCCGGGTGGTCGACGGAGTGGTGCGCGGCATCGGTGGCTACGGAAACTCGCTGGGACTGCCCAATATCGGCGGCGAGACCGTCTTCGACGCGTCCTACGCCGGCAACCCACTGGTGAACGCGCTGTGCGTCGGGGTGCTGCGCAAGGAGGACCTGCACCTCGCGTTCGCGTCAGGCACAGGCAACAAGATCATCCTCTTCGGTGCGCGCACCGGCCTCGACGGCATCGGAGGCGTGTCGGTGCTGGCATCGGAAACGTTCGGCGGCGAGGAGGAAGGAACCGGGACTGGATCGAAGCTCGATCCGGCAAGCGGATCTCGCAAGAAGCTGCCAAGCGTCCAGGTCGGCGACCCCTTCATGGAAAAGGTGCTCATCGAGTGCTGCCTGGAGCTGTACGCCAACGACCTGGTGATCGGCATCCAGGACCTCGGTGGCGCCGGATTATCCTGTGCGACATCCGAACTCGCATCGGCCGGCGACGGTGGCATGCGGGTCGAGCTGGACACCGTGCCGCTGCGGGCGGCCAACATGACGCCCGCCGAGATCCTGTCCAGCGAGTCGCAGGAACGCATGTGCGCGGTTGTTGCACCGGAGAACGTCGAGAAGTTCATGGTGGTGTGCCGCAAGTGGGAAGTGCTGGCCACCGTCATCGGCGAGGTGACCGACGGCGACCGGCTGCAGATCACGTGGCACGGTGAAACGGTCGTCGACGTGCCGCCGCGCACGGTCGCCCACGAGGGACCGGTCTACGAGCGTCTCGTGCAACGTCCGGACACCCAGGATGCGCTCAACGCAGACACCTCCGCCAAGCTGCCGCGGCCGGTCACCGGCGACGAACTGAAGGCGACTCTGCTTGCGTTGCTTGGCAGTCCGCACCTGTGCAGCCGCGCGTTCATCACCGAGCAGTACGACCGCTACGTCCGCGGCAACACCGTGCTCGCCGAACATGCCGACGGCGGCGTGCTGCGCGTCGACGAAACCACCGGCCGCGGCATCGCGATATCCACCGACGCGTCCGGCCGCTACACCCAGCTCGACCCGTACGCCGGCGCGCAGCTCGCGCTGGCCGAGGCGTACCGCAACGTCGCCGTCACCGGCGCGACGCCGGTCGCAGTGACCAACTGCCTCAACTTCGGCTCGCCGGAGGACCCGGCGGTGATGTGGCAGTTCAGTCAGGCGGTCCGCGGTCTCGCCGACGGCTGTGCGGCGCTTGGCATTCCGGTCACCGGCGGCAACGTCAGCTTCTACAACCAGACCGGCACCACGCCGATTCTCCCGACGCCGGTCGTCGGCGTGCTCGGCGTGCTCGACGACGTCAAGAGGCGCATCCCGACCGGGCTGGGCACCGAACCGGGGGAGACGCTGATCCTGCTCGGCGACACCCGCGACGAGCTCGACGGCTCGATCTGGGCGCAGGTCACCGCCGACCATCTCGGCGGGCTGCCGCCGCGCGTCGATCTCGAGTGCGAGAAGCTGCTCGCCGAGGTGCTCGTCGCCGCGTCGCGCGACGGGCTGGTATCCGCAGCGCACGATCTGTCCGAGGGCGGGCTGATGCAGGCCGTCGTGGAGGCGGCGCTTGCAGGCGAAACCGGTTGCCGCATACTGGTTCCCGAGGGTTTTGAATCGGGCACTGGTCCGTTCACGTTTCTTTTTTCGGAGTCCGCGGGAAGGGCGCTCGTCGCGGTGCCGCGCACCGAGGAGAGCAGGTTCCGCGCGATGTGTGAGGCCCGCGGGCTGCCTGCGACGCGCATCGGCGTCGTGGACCAAGGCAGCGATTCGATCGAAGTACAAGGCTTGTTCACCGTTTCTCTGGAGGATCTGCGCAGCACGTCGGAGGGCGTGCTTCCCGGGTTGTTCGGGTGACTGTCGCGCCTCGCGAACGACACCCCCTACTCGTCTGGGCGTGGAGCCTGGTCCACCTCGACTTCGTAGGTATCGCGTTCGGCGCGCTGTTCTTCTGTCTGTCACTGACCCCGTCCCTGCTGCCGCGCGACTGGTTGTTTGCGGGTCTGATCGGTGGGATCAATGCGGCGATCGGCTACGGCATAGGCGTGTTCGCCGGCCGAATGATGCGCCGCTTCCTATTACGGCGCCGCGATTGGTGGCCGCCTTCGAAGCGGGTGCTCTATGTGCTGAAGACCATCACCGTCGTAGTGTCGGGCACGGCGAGTGTCTTGATGCTGATCCCGGCGGCCGCGTGGCAGCGTCAGGTGTCGGCGGTGATGGGCATGGAGGGCCCCAACACACTGGGATACACCCGCACACTGATCATCGCCGTGTTGGTCGGTGGTGTGTGCGTGGGTGCTGCCCGGGCGATTCTCGATCTGATCAAGACCATGGCGCGGTTGTTGATTCGGCGCTGGCACCTGCACGACGAGACGGCGTTGTTCATCGGCACCGCGATCGTTGTCGTGCTGGCGATCACCCTCATCAACGGGGTGCTGATCCGCGGCTTCTTCGCCGGTGCAAACCGAGTGTTCCAGCCGCAGAACACCACCACCAGGGCCGGCATCGTGCAACCGCAACAGGCCGAACGGTCGGGCAGCCCAACGTCTTTCGCGCCATGGGAGACTCTCGGGTTCGAGGGCCGCAACTTCGTGGCCACCGGCCCAGACGCGGACGAGCTGACGCGGCTGGCCGGGAGGCCCGCCAAGGAACCGATTCGCGTGTACGTCGGCCTCAACACAGCAGACAGCGACGAGAGCCGAATGGCGGTGCTGCTGAGCGAACTTGAACGCACCGGGGCCTTCGACCGCAAGGTGCTCGTGATCGTCCCGACCACCGGCACGGGGTGGATCAACCCGGTGGCCGCACGATCGCTGGAGATGATGTACAACGGCGACACCGCGATCGTCGGATCGCAGTATTCCTTTCTGCCGAGTTGGATTTCGTTCCTCGCCGACCGGCAGAAGTCGATGGACTCCGGCAGGTTGATGATCGACGCCATCCACGACCGGTGGCTACAACTACCGCCCGACCACCGGCCCAGGCTGGTGCTGTACGGCGAAAGCCTCGGCTCCATGGCCGGGCAGGGCGCGTTCGGGTGGCTGCCCGACATTGCGCGGATGGGTTTCTCCTCGGTGTTGTGGGTCGGTCCGCCCAACGCCAGCCCGCTGTGGAAGGCCATCACCGAACGTCGCGACCCCGGCACGTTGGAGGTTGAACCGCGCTACGACAACGGGCGCACCGTGCGGTTTTCGCAGGCCACCGACACCGAGGAGATCCGCCGCGACACCGCGGCGCCGTGGGAGGGCACCCGGGTGCTGTTCCTGCAGCATCCGTCGGACCCGATTGTCTGGTGGTCGGCGGATCTGCTGTTCAACCGGCCGGACTGGCTGAAGGAACCGCCGGGCCGCGATCGTACGGCGTCGATGCGCTGGTATCCGATCATTACGTTCTGGCAGGTCGCCGCCGACATGACCAACGCCTCGTCGGTACCCGGCGGGCACGGCCATAACTATGGTGACTTCGTGCTCGACGGCTGGGCCGCCGTAGCCCCGCCCGAGGGGTGGACGCCCGACGACACCGAACGCATCCGCATCGCGCTGGAGAAGACGGAGTCCGCCGACGGGCCCGAATACTGATGCGGCCCAGCAAGTCTCGCGCTGTCGGGCTGGCGGCGGCGCTGGTCGGCTGGAGCTTCGCGGCACCGCGGGTGCGATGGCATCCCATCCCGAACGCGTCTTTGGGCTCCGGACTCGTTGCGATCACCCACTCACAGCTCGGACTCCGCCCGCCCGCGTTGTGGTCGGGCGTGCGCTACGGCCTGGCGGCAGGCGCGGCGGTCGCGCTCGGTGTCGCAACGATGACGGCGTTGCCGCCGGTGCGCAGGGCGATGGCTCAGCGCGACCTGCCCGAACACCGGGGGCGGTGGCTGTTGTTGAGCATCCCGATCGGAACGGTCTGGCCCGAGGAAGCCGCGTACCGGGCCACGTTGGGCGCCGTCGCCGAAGCGGCTTTCGGGCCGACCCGCGGCCGGCTGCTGCAAGCCGCGGCGTTCGGGTTATGGCACATCGTCGACGCCCGCATCACCGGACAGCCGGTGATCGCCACGGTGCTGGCCACCGGCACCGCGGGCTGGTTTTTCGGCTGGCTTCACGCGCGCTCGGGCAGCCTCGCCGCGCCGATGCTGGTGCACCTGGCGGTCAACGAGTCCGCCGCAATCGCCGCCATGGCAGTGCAGTCGAACAGGCGGAGAGGGTCGGATGCATGATGAGCGGTGATCGGGCCAATGCGCGAACGTTCGTCGTAACCGGGGCGGCATCGGGAATCGGGCTCGCCACCGCCCGGCGACTGCTGGCCGACGGCGGCACGGTGGTAGGCGTCGACCTGACCGCACCGGACGAGGACATGGGCGCACGGTTCGACTTCGTGGCGGCCGATGTGACCGACGAATCCGCGGTCATGTCCGCATTCGCGGCGGTACCAGGTCGACTCGACGGGGTCGTTCACGCCGCTGGTGTCGCAGGCGGCGGGCCGGTCCATCTGCTCGACCGCGCCGAGTGGGAGCGAGTGATCGCCGTCAACCTCACCGGCACGTTCCTGGTCGCCAAGGCCGCGGTGGCCAGGATGATCGAGCAGCCCCGGGTGGACGGCGAGCGCGGCTCGGTGGTGACACTCGCGAGTATCGAGGGTCTCGAAGGGCCGCCGGCGGCAGTGCATACAACGCCTCGAAGGGCGGAGTCGTGTTGCTCACCAAGAACATTGCGCTCGACTACGGTCCGAGCCGAATCCGGGCGAATGCGATCTGTCCCGGCTTCATCGACACTCCGATGCTCTACAGCGTCATGGGCTTCGAGGGTATGGAAGGGCGCTGCGCTCCATTACCGAGGAGCACGCCCTTGGGCGCCGGGGTCAACCGGAAGAGGTCGCAGCCATGGCGGCGTTCCTGTTGTCCCCGGACGCCTCGTTCGTCACCGGTCAGGCGATCGCGGTCGACGGCGGCTACACCGCGGGCCGCGACCACGGCGTCATCAAGCTGTTCGGTTTCCCCGACTGACGCGCTAGGCGTCGCGTCGGTCCACCTCCAGCTGGTGCGGCTCGCTGGTCTGATCGTCGATGCCGAAGCTGATGATGCGCCGCGGCATTACCCGGATGATCGCGGTGTCCAGTTCGTCACCGGCCGCACCGTGCGACGGCGGGATCTCGGCCTGCTCGGCGATGCCGCGGATCTCCAGGCAGCGCACCCGCCACGGATCGCGTGAGGTGATGTCGTCGACGACGAACGCCACCTTGTCGTTGCGCGCGATATTGCGGAACTTCTGGCTCTTCGACATCCGGTAGCCGGCGATGTCGATCGTGCCAAGCGACTCGTTGTAGCTGAATCCCACCGGGCTGTTCTGCGGTGTGCCGTTGGGCTGGATGGTGGCCAGCCGGCCCAGCTCGGCCTGGCGCAGGAAGTCGAGTTCGTGCGATTTGAACGTCATGACCCCAACGTAGAACCTCAACAAAAGTTCATGTCAACCGTCAGGGGTTGATCGTGTACTCGCCGATCTGCCTGCCCCACACGTAGTCGATAAGAAACGGTTGGCCGAGCTCAATGTGGTTGTACGGCGCGATGGAAGCGCCGGTGTCCATCACCAGATACGGCGCAGGCCACAATTCGCGCGAGATGTCTTGCCAACAGCCGGGGCGGCCCTCCGGGCCGCCGTGGGCGTTCACTCGCGGCAGGTTGTCGGGGTAGACGTACGGATTGCCCCCGCCTCCGATCGTGCCCGACGACGTAGCCAACGAGTAGCCGTTGCCGCCCACGACCGCGGCGGACCGCTTCTGCGCCGCCGCGATTTTGCGGATCGCGCAGAAGATCATGCCGCGGTAGTCGTCGAGGAGCTTGGTCGTCGGGATCAAGTCGGCGGCACCGCGAACCAGATAGGGGCCGCCGCGTTCGAAACTGTCGGCGGCGTCGCTGGCGAACCCGACCGCGGCCATCAGCGCCTCGTCGATGTCAGCTCGGTGGTCATTGAAGGTCTGCGCGGTCCGCACCGCGTTTGGAAGTCCGTTCCAGAAGTCCGGCGACGCGTCGGCGTAGACGTCGGCCAGGTCGGCCAGCCTGCGCGTGTCGTAGGTGATCTGCGGTAGCTGCGGATTCAGATCGTCGAGAATCCGGTTGCCGTTCTCCAGCGAGTCGCCGAACCGTTCGCCCAACCCGCCGAGCGCCTCGGCGGTCGCGGCCAGCGTCTGGTTCAACTTGACGGGATCCACCTGCTCGGCGATCGAAGTGATCGTTTCGAACAAGGTGTTGAACTCCGTGGTCACCGCCGAAGCGTCGATCACATCGTGGCTCGAAATGCGTTGTGGTGAAGGATATTTCGGAGAGCTGAACGAGATGTACTTGTTGCCGAACACCGTGGTGGCCTGGATCTCGGCGGCGACGTTGGCGGGGATGTACTTGATGTAGCGAGGATTCACGTCCAGTGTGAGTTTGGCCATGGGCGTGCCACGCTCGTCGACCATGTGGATATCGGAGACGCGGCCGATCTCCACGCCGTTGTAGGTCACCTTCGAACCCGGTTCGACCACCAGGCCCGCTCGCGGCGACAGCAGGGTCAGCTGGGTCTTGTCGGTGAGGTCGCCGCGAAACTGCATATAGATGAAGGCTCCGACGACCGCGGCGACCACCAGTAACACCACGCCTGCCGTTTTGTAAGGCGGTCGGTGGCGGTCGACAAGCACTTTGAGAATCTAAGGTATGGTCGCCCGTCGCAGCGTCGATCCGACGAAGACCCGCGCCGCCGTGGCGGCGGTGGGGGAATGGCTGCGCGACGACAGCCGGCCCGAGCCGAGTCGCACCGAGCTGGCTGAGGCGGTGCGGTTGACCGCGCGCACACTGGCGGCCATCGCGCCGGGCGCAAGTGTGGAGGTACGCGTGTCACCATTTGTTGCGGTGCAATGCATTTCGGGACCCGAACACCGGCGGGGCAATCCGCCGAACGTCGTCGAGACCGATCCGCGCACCTGGCTGCTGCTCACGACCGGTCTGCTGGACGTCGCCGACGCAGCCGCGAGCGGCGCCCTGCACCTCTCCGGTGCACGTGCAGCGGAAATCGGGCAATGGCTGCCGCTGGTCACGATCGATGGCTGAACGGAAGCCGGCACCTTAAGCGAGGAATGTGATCCTGACTACAACTTGTCAGCGCGCGCTGCACTGTGACGACCCGCCGCTGCTGGTCAGGAATTGAGTCGGTGATCACGGTCGTTGATTGATACGCGGCGACACTGCCGTTCGATTCCGTGATTAACCCATGGTGACCGTAGACTGAACGCGTCACCCACCCCGCCTTGGGAGCAGCCCTATCGTGACCGGTGAGCAGACCGATCAAGAACCCCGCGAAGAGTGTGGCGTATTCGGCGTCTGGGCGCCGGGCGAAGAAGTCGCCAAACTCACCTACTACGGCCTGTACGCGCTTCAACACCGCGGCCA
>Ga0207693_10000769_pt1 | contig 28786 bp, 22 predicted proteins | sample LARL81metaG_FD_184347 | JGI IMG/M metagenome (GOLD analysis project Ga0207693, IMG submission 184347) | Corn, switchgrass and miscanthus rhizosphere microbial communities from Kellogg Biological Station, Michigan, USA - LAR L8-1 metaG... | ecosystem: Host-associated > Plants > Roots >... | reverse complement strand
TGTTGTGATCGCAGTCGGAGTTCGTTACGGACAGGCTCAGTCGGACAAGCCCGCAACTGTTCACTATTCCCGAATCACGGGTTCACGGGACGACAAATATACGAGGCTGAACGCGATTGAGGGCTTCGATGCGCTGGTTTGGCAGGACTGTCCAACCGGATGGACCGACGTATTCATGCCAGTGATCACGACCAAGTACAACGACTGGCCGCTAATGACGAATATATTCCCGTGGCAGATTTCAGGCGTACAAATGAAGAGAAAATGGCCCGTAGCGGAAGTCCCAGACCTCCTTATCCAGCGTTGGGAGGCGCTCGTCGGACTCCCCTATGAAGACAGAGCTAAAGCTCTCTTTGAGACCAGGGACAAATCAATCGGGAAGACCTATCGCGATATTTTGACAATGGAGAAGCTCCCGATACTGGCAAACCTGGACGCGAGCGCCCAGCCGATGACGCCCGTACGTTTTGGGTGTAGAAGCTTCGACCGCCAGTGGATTCTTCCAGATAATCGCGTCGTCGAGTTCCCCCGCCCCAGTTTGTGGCGATCACTGAGCGATTCCCAGCTTTTCTTGACCAGTCTCCTGACTGCTGAGCTTGGAAGTGGTCCCGCTGCAATGGCCTCGGTCGAGGTTCCAGACCTTCACTTCTTTTGCAATCGTGGAGCTAAGGATGTGATTCCACTCTGGCGAGACAAGGACGCTAAGCACGCCAACATCAATCATGGATTTCTCAAGAAACTCCAGACGGTATACGGCTCTGCGGTACTTCCAGAGGATCTATTTGCCTACTGCTACTCGATCCTTGCAAGTCCCTCGTACACGGACCTCTTCGCTGAGGAGTTGCACATTCCTGGACCACGTATTCCTTTCACAAAGGATAAAGTGACATTCGAGCGAGCGCGAAATCTGGGCAAGCAAATGATTAACGTTCACACATTCGGTGAGGGAATGGTTCCGGAACAAGGAACAAAAGGTAGCATTCCTACTGGCAAAGCCAAATGTGTGAAAGGCATCGGTGGCGATAAAGACAAGTACCCGAACAAATACGAATACGACGAAACAACTCAGTCCCTCCTTGTTGGAGATGGAGTCTTCAGGCCGGTTAGCAAACCTGTCTTTGACTATGAGATTTCTGGGTTTCACCCTGTGCATTCGTGGCTCGGCTACCGGATGCAGGAGAGAACTGGAAAATCATCTTCACCGCTAGATGAGATACGTCCGAAGAGTTGGACCGCCGATCTGACCGACGAACTGTTGCAGGTCCTGTGGACAATCGAGAAGAGTCTAGAAATGGCACCGCAACTGGCTGCCAACCTGGATCGCATTATAAAGAGTCCGTTGTTCACCCTCGCGGACGTACCCGCCCCAACAGAGGAGGAAAAAAAAACTCCAGACGAAGGCGAGTCGGACCAAGCTCTTCTCGACCTAAGCGCCTCGACGTAGGTTCCAAACGGAAGTCGGCTCAATCCCAAAAAAGAATGGGCCGCGCCAAGCGGCCCAAAGTTCGTCGACCTCGAGGTGTTCGCCACAGCCGGAATCCTAGGAAAAACTGATTTTGCTGCGAATACGGTGGGAGCATTATCAGGTCGAGCAGTGGGACCCTCATCAATCCCGGCAACCTCAGATCAGTGCTTCAAGGCGAGAAGCCAAAGTTGCTGCCGCGTGCAGAAGTGCCTCAACTTCGGTTGGCTTCATCGGTAGAATGAAGACTCAAAAGTGGGCCATTTGCTTGGACTGAAAATCTGTATCCAAAATCATTTTATAGAATGTTTCGCCGTAAAGAACATGAACGTAAATCGTACGGATTCCGCCGCTAGGCTTTAGAAGGATTCGGTCTATTTTAGGATCGCGATAGCGTTCCCTTTCGATGTGAACGAGGTAAGGATATTGAACCTCACTGTTCAAGAGTTTCTCCTCGTCTTCTGCCAGATGGGTTGCACCGTAGTCCAGGCCGATTTCAATCACAATGGGAGCGGGTATTAGCCCAGCTAGAAAATCAGCGATCCGCGCGGCTTTCAGTTGGGCTGGGGCCAGGATTGCGAGATCGAAGTTGCCACGCCGGTGGCCCTCTTCAGCCTTCGTTTCAGGCCACTCTTTGTGAATCGTCTGTGAAAAAGCCCCTGTATTACCCAGCGGAAATAACCTTGAGAAGTGCGGGTGAGCACTAAGCATCGCGAAGAGACGCGCATGCAATGAATGTTCGCGACGATGTAAATACGGGAACTCCATTACCTCGTGAGCGAGTTGTTCCAAAGAGTGTTCGACCAGCCATTTCGCTTCCTGCATCCACGGATCGCTGGTTGCATCGTAAGCGGCTTCGGATAGCAGTGGGATTTCTCGCTCGGAGACACACGGGGATGGTTCCACGTCGGACTTTTCGACCACTACGTCAGGTTGATTCTTCAGCCATTCAATCATCGACGGCACGTCATTAAATCGTGCCAGATCATTCTCTGTAACCGTCCTCGGTTTGAACACACGGACTTTCCATTCGTATTTGCTCACTCGATTGTCAGCGTCACAGACGTTGACCGTGTCGCTCGTGCCTTTGCCTCTGCGCAGGAATACAGTCCGATCACCCATCCTGAGAGCTCCCATTAGGGTCTGTCCACCTCCAGGGTGGTATGCTACACCCGCATCAGTACCCGCACGCGGTCACGCCCATCACGAGCTTTCAATGACTTGGCAGTCCTTCGGAGCACTCTTAAGTTGTCGTTTTTGTTGGATAGGACAGATTTGGGAAGCTGGCGTTCTACCGCTGAACTACTCCCGCTCGGTTGAGGCACACAAAGTCTAGCACTCGGTGACAATCGAAACAAACGCGCCAGGCATCTTTGCCTGGCGTTTATTTTGCCGTCGAAGTGATCCTCCAAATGCAATTTGCGGCATCGTCAGTGACTAGAAGCGAGCCATCGGGAGCGACGGCTACGGCTACCGGACGTCCCCAGACATGCTCGTTGTCAACGACGAAACCGGTCATGAAATCCTCGTACTCTCCCGTGGCATGTCCAGTTTGGTGGAGCGGTATCCGAATCAGTTCGTACCCCACGCGAACTGCCCGGTTCCAGGAACCGTGTTCGGCTGCGAAAATATCTCCCTGATATTCCGCCGGAAATTGCTTGCCATCGTAGAACGTTATCCCCAGCGATGCGTTGTGCGGGTTCAAGATTACGTCCGGAGTTATGACTTTGTCCTTCAGTTCCGGGTGTGTGCCTTTGCGACGCGGGTCCTGATGGCCACCCATGTACCACCACGGCCAGCCATAGTAGCCGCCATCCTGCACGTGGGTTATGTAATCAGGGACCAGGTTATCTCCCAAGCCGTCTCGCTCGTTGACTGAGCACCATAATTCGCCAGTCTTTGGATTGACACCGAGCCCAACGCAGTTGCGAATGCCATAAGCAAACACTCGCATGGCCGAGCCATCGGGGTTGAATTCGAGAACATCGGCTCGATTCTTCTCGGCGGGGGTTACATCCGGATCGTCGACATTGGAAGCCGAGCCCACCGAGACGTACATCTTTTTCCCATCGAGCGAAAACTGGACGTCGCGTGTGGAGTGGCCTCCCCTGTCAGGCAGATCAGCGATATGCTGCACCCGTCCCCGAGCCTGCAAATCTCCATTCTGATAGGGGAAACGCACAACAGAGTCAGTGTTTCCAACGTACACCCACTCTGGGTTCGGGCCCGGAGGATAAAAATTAATGCCGAAGGGCTGGTTTAATCGGTTGGCAAAAAGCGCTACCTGCAGAGGTTTGCCTGTGCCAGTGATTCCGCGAAAAATCCTGATGTTGCCGGCCTTAGTTTCGGCTACAAAGAAATCGCCATTGGGCGCTCTGCGAATCATGCGAGGATCTTCGAGGCTTCCGGCATACTCGTCTACTTTGAAGCCTTGAGGAACCTTCGGCCACGCACCTTCCGGGCGAGCGACCACTTGCGGTGCGTTCTCGGCGGAGGGGGTCACGAAAGGTGTAGGCAGGTCTTTCAATGTAATCTTCCTGGTCTTTCCGGGCGTCTCATAGCGATAGTCGGTGAAGGGCGGCATGGGCGGAGGAGCGTTGAGGCGGGCAGCCTTTTCTGGCGCGGCCGGCGCAGCTTTAGATTGTGCTGCCTCCGGGGATCCGATAACTTTGACGTAGTTTACGATCAGCCAGCGCTGGCGCTGCGGCAGCTTTGCCCACGACGGCATGCCATTGCTCACATCACCCTTAGTGATGAACCAGAATATCTCTCCGGGAGTTGCCGCTTTGATTTTGTCTTCCACCAACGGAGGGATATTTCCCGACCCTTCTCCGTTTTCGCCGTGACAACGAGCACAGTGCAAATGATAAAGCGGCTGGGCGGCGGCAGGTTGGCTCTCGTAAGGATTTTTCATCTCCTTGGCCGAGGCCGGTGCGTTGTGAAAATTCGAGTCCTGAGCCGCGATCCATGGAGTCAAACAAAAAGCGGCGATGGCAAAAGTGGCAAATGAGAGGGTTCTAGCCTTCAATCTTCTCCTCCGATGAAAACGGGATAACGTAGACCGATCACAGCGATAGACGTCGCCAAACATGAAAATCTTCGGCGTGCTTCAATTTTAATCACAGAACAGAGAATTCGGATGGATCAGCGAATAAAAAGCCAAGCTGTCGTTGTGCCGCTAGTTTTGAATGGCGCAAGTCGCCGAGGAATAGCAACCTGCGAGAGCTTTCTAGCGAGAGGTTTCTAAAACCTTAGTCGCCCGGTTAAGCGCCGCTACGAGGACTGCTAATTGTTGACGGGTACGCTCCAGATCATGCTTATCAATGGCCTCATTCACGCCAGGGATCACCACCGCGGAGTAGCCTGTATATTGTCCAGGCGCATAAATAGCATGCCGGAACCAGGGTCGATCAGGCAGTCCCTCAGGGATCAGCAAGGCACGTTCCGCCTGGCGCAGACTTTGATTGAGTTTGACGGAGTCGCGATTGGGATTCTGTTGGTTGTGCAAGGTCTTCGTTCCTGCCTGCTCGAACTGATGCGCGGCCCGGGCGGCCTCGGAAAAATTTGGCGTCTGGCTGCCGAAAACGCCGCCAGCTTTCCTGCGGGCAGCGTCAACATAGGCGCCGATTTCTTTGCCATATTCTTCATAGTCGTAGGGCAACACATCCGCGTCAGCCATGCGAATGGTTGCGACGCCAAAGACCCTTGCCATCTCCTGCTCGTAAACAAAATCAGGATCGCCGAATTTCTTAAACCAGTTAAAGTTGTCGAAAACCGAATGGTAAACCCCGTACGAACCTGACGAACTCATGTCTGACGAGGGTATGCCTAAATGTTGCAGGAACACGCTATAGTCTGACCCACTACCCAGATCGCCCACGGCAATATCGGACTTGCCGTGCGAGGCGGTGCCGCGAATGTCCTGCGTAGGTCTCTGGTCAGTGTCGGGACCCGCCTGGCCGGATTTTTGCCAATCGTCGTAAAGCATTCCACCTTTCGGTCCAGGAACCACCTTGGTGACATCGCGGAGAAACTGTTTGAGGGTTGGTACCGACGACGCGCCGAATTTCGGACCGGAAACCGCTGCATCCATGTTGAGGTAAGCAATGGCATTGGCCAGTTCTGCTTCATGCTGCTCCGCCCATTCGGTGGAGCCCATCAGTCCTTCTTCTTCGCCATCCCAGCTACCGAATACGATGGATCGCTTGGGCTTCCAGCCGGACTTCAGCAATTCACCAATTCCATGCACTGATTCGAGCATTGCGGCAGTGCCGCTATTCGGATCGACTGCGCCGTAGACCCATGCATCGCGATGATTCCCGGCAACCACCCACTCGTCAGGCAGATCGCTTCCGCGTATTCGCCCGATCACATCCCAGATGGTCCGAAACTGATAGTCCTGCTTGAGGTGCAACTTCACCTTTACCGGGCCCGGTCCAACGTGGTAAGTGAAAGGAAGCGATCCTTGCCAGTCGCGAGGCGAGTCCGGCCCGCCAAGGTGCTCGAGTATGGGCCAGGCGTCAGCGTACGAGATCGGTGTCGAGGGAATTTTCGGCAATTCCGCTGACTGATCGGGAGGCGTCCGTTTCGAATCAGGAAGTGAGGGCACGGAAGCGATGCCGGGCGTGGTCGGATCGCCGGGGAAGTGGAAAATGTACCCGACAGAGCCTCGCTGTACGCCAGTGTCGGGACGCCAAGGGCCCTGCGGATACTTGTCTCCCTGCCGCCAGCCGTCGTCGGCCGGGTCTGAATAGATCAGAAGACCTGCGGCGCCATGCTCTTGCGCGACCAGCGCCTTTACGCCTCGGAAATTTTTCCCATATCGCACGAGGATGATCTTGCCGCGAACATCAATTTTCATCTGCTCCAGTTTTTGAAAATCATCCGGCGATGCGTAGTTTGCATAGATCACTTCGGCTTCCACGTCACCTGACGGCGACAGACTGCTGAACGGCGTCACGACACGAGGATCATCCTGGTAGGGATCACCGTTTACCCGCTCCCGGGTGGGACCGTGCATAATAACTCCCGGTGGCCCGGTCACCTCCAGGCTAATTTCCGCCGGGTAGTTCATCCAGACGCGGTATTCGACGATCTCTGTCTCCAGCCCCGCGTCGCGGAACTTCTGGGTAACGTAATCGGCTGTGGCTTTGTCTTCCAGCGTTCCGGCCATATGCGGAGCCTGAGTCAGGATGCGGAGATGGTCTTCCGCGAGCTTGGGATCAGGCACAACCATGAAGCGGATTTCCTGTGCCATCTCGTTAGCGGAATTGCGAAATCCGAAAAGACGGGCTGAAGTGGCGGGCGGCGGAACAGACTGCGATGTGCTGCTGAGCGTAGGGAAGATGAGAAGGAATAGCACCGACGCGGAAATAAATTTCATCGTGCTCCTAGTAGACATTCATTCAGGCGAAACCGAGACAGCCGCATGTACGCTTATGGTCGTGGCAATATGTCCAGCGTCTCATTCATATCGGGCAGCTCATCCAAGGCATACGCGCGGCTGAAAATGATCTTTCCCGCCTTATTGACCACAAAAATCGCACGATCGCTGGCTCCGGCCAGAGGATCGGCTTCCCGCAATACTCCATAAAGAGAGCTTACTTTCCCGTGCGGCCAGAAATCGCTGCACATTAAAAAATCGAACGGCCCAATTTCGCGCTCCCATGACGTCGTGCTCATGATGTGGTCGACGCTGATCGTAACGATTTCGGCCTGGCGCTGTAGGAACTTTTCCCGCTCAACCTGATAAGCGACCATTTGCTGAGCGCTAATCCGCTCCCAATTCACGGGGTAAAAGGCGAGCACCAGATTTTCCTTGCCGCGGTGGTCGGAGAGACGAAACTGTTTTTTGACGCCGCCGATCAGCAGAGGAGTGTCGAAGTCGGGAGCCAAGTCGCCGGGCTGCAACAACGCTAGATCACCTCATTTTCAGTTTGGCCGGGTCCCCGACAAATCGGATTCAGGAACGGTAGATCCAGCGACGTATATTTTCCGTACCTATCGGACCTGCCCGGTACCAATCACTTCGTATTTCATGGAAGTTAATTCCGCCAGGGCAAACGGACCCCGGCAGTGCAACTTCTGGGTGCTGATGCCCATCTCGGCGCCAAAGCCGAATTCTCCTCCGTCGGAAAACCGGGTGGAAGCATTCCAGTAGACGACCGCCGAATCGACGAGTTTTAGAAACAACCGCGCCCGCGTTTCGTCGCGGGTCACGATGGCTTCCGAGTTTTTCGTGGAATATCGATTGATGTGCTCAATCGCCTCTTCGAGATTAGCCAAAATCCGAATGGCAATGCAAAGCCGCAGATACTCTTTCGCCCAATCTTCGGGCTCCGCAGGACGTATATTCATTCCAGCTGCAATGCGAACGGCGTCCTCATCGCCTCTTACCTCGACGCCTTTTTCCAGCAACTTCTTCACAATATGGGGAACGTATTGCTCCGCGATCCGCTCGTGCACCAGCAGTTTCTCTGCGGCATTGCAGACGGATGGACGCTGCGTCTTGGCATTGATCACGATGCGGTCGGCCATGTCGAGATCGGCGGACTCGTCCACAAAAATGTGGCAGTTCCCCGCCCCGGTTTCTACTACCGGGACTGTGGCATTCTCAGTCACGAACGAAATCAAGCCGGGACCACCACGTGGGATCAGAACGTCTACCAGTCCGCGGGCTTTAATCAGCTCACGGACAGAGTCGCGAGTGCTCGAGTCCAGGAGCTCGATGGCACCGTCTAATGTTGCTCCTGGCGTCCTGATAGAGGTGCTCATGATTTCTACCAACTTCTCATTGCTGTAGACCGCTTCCTTGCCGCCCCGTAGGACGATGGCATTACCAGTCTTGAGCGCGAGCGAAGCCGTATCAACAGTCACGTTGGGTCGTGATTCGTAAATCACTCCCACAACTCCCAGCGGCACTCGCACCTTACGAATACGCAAACCGTTCGGCCGCGTCCACTCCTCCAAGGTCGCACCCACCGGATCAGAAAGGCCCGCGACCTCGCGTACACCTGCGACCATCGCTGCAATGCGTTCGGGATTGAGAAGGAGACGGTCCCGCATGGCGCCGGCTAATCCGGAACGATTGAGATCCAGATGATTGGCTTCAATGATGCTGGCAGAATTTGCCGCGATGGCGTCTGCCATGGCCAACAGAAGGTCATTCTTCTGCGCCGTCGTAAGCTGTGCCAGATGCGCGGCCGCCTGCTTCGCGCGCGACAGTTTGTCGTGGGTCGAGATTGGCGTCTTAAGGCTAGTTGCCATGGGAGGCTTTCCTGGGCTTTGGCGGAAAGTAGGTCCCAATCTTCCGTTCGAGAGCCCCGAGGATGACCTGTGCATCGTGTCCGTTGGCGATGGCAACCCTTGCACCGGCTTCGCTGGCGAGTTTGGCGGCCCGCAACTTGGATTGCATCCCACCTGTTCCCAGCCTGCCTTTGCCGTTACATAGAGCTTCCATCTCCGGAGTAAGTTTGCGAACCGTGCGCAGCAGCCGGGGCCTCTTCCCATCAGGTACGTAAAAGCCATCTACATCAGTGAGCAGCAGCAACCAGTCGGCCTTGACCGCGGTGGCGAGCAACGCGCTCAGTTCGTCGTTGTCACCGAAAGCTCCCACCAGTTCGCGCACCGAAACACTGTCATTCTCATTTACGACCGGAACCACGCCGAGCTTTAGCAACTCATGCAGCGCATTCTGCAGATTGCGGTACCGGACTGGCGAGGTAAAGTCGTCGCTGGAAAGAAGGAGTTGGGCGACCACTTTTTTGCCAAAAAAGAGCTGCTCGTAAGTATGCATCAACAAACTCTGGCCAACTGCTGCGCATGCCTGCATAAGAGGCACCGTGGCAGGACGCTCGCTGAGGTCTAGATGGGCCATGCCGGAAGCGATTGCGCCCGAGCTGACAATCAAGTATTCGTGCCGAGAAAGATCAAGCTGGTCGACCAGCGCGCGCATCCGCGTGGTGTCGATGCGGCCTCCAGGCGCGATAAGACTAGTACCGACTTTAACGACCAATCGCATAGATAAACTCTAATTTAACAATTCAGGGGAGTTTGAGCGAATGACGGTTGAGCTTCACTCGCGCCAGATGGGCGAGACCGGGCTGAGCGAAGCCGGAAGAATCGGGCTCGAGCGTATTCCCTGCTTGTGTCTGGATTCAGACTCCGCGATAAACTTAGTTTATGGTTGTGAAAGATCCTACCCAGCGTTTTTCCTCCCGCGTGGCGAATTATGTTCGCTATCGGCCCGGCTATCCTCCGGAAGTGATCGATTTAATGAAGAAAGAGTGTGGACTGACAACCGATGCGGTGATTGCTGATGTAGCCTTTGGCACAGGACTTTTCACGCGCATGCTGCTGGAGAATGGCAATCGCGTCGTCGGAGTTGAGCCTAACGCGGACATGCGCCGGGCGGGCGAGGAATTCCTCCGCTCTTACCCGAAGTTCGCCAGTGTGGAGGGAACAGCAGAACAGACCACTCTCCCTGATAACTCGGTGGACATCGTCACGGCGGCCCAAGCGGCCCATTGGTTTGACCGTCCCAAGGCTCGCCAGGAGTTCATCCGTATTCTCAAGTCGGGTGGCTGGAGCGTGCTGTTGTGGAATGAGCGGCGTCTCGATTCATCCCCATTTTTGCGCTCCTTCGAGAAATTGCTGCTTAGTTATGGAACTGACTACGAAAGCGTCCGGCACGAGCGCACGACGAAGGAAATCGAAACGTTTTTCGCGCCTTCCCCATGGCAGGTCCACACGTTCGAATATCGGCAACAATTCGACTATCAAGGGCTTGAAGGCAGGTTGCTCTCTTCCTCCTACACTCCGCAGTCCGACGACGTGGCTTACGCGCCCATGCTCAAGGAACTGCGACAGATTTTCGATTCTCACCACACGAATGGACGGGTAGCGTTCGAATACAACACTCTGGTGTATTACGGACAACTGCAATCGTTGCCGCTTTGCTAAATGTTATTCAGTCCGCCAGGAGAACGAATGGCCACTGAGAAGTCGTTTCACATGACGCCTGATGAGTTCCGGCGCCACGGACATTCCGTGGTGGATTGGATTGCCGATTACTACACCCGCATCGAATCGCTTCCCGTGCTGTCGCGAGCCGAACCCGGCCAGATCCGGGCGTCATTGCCGAGCGATCCTCCGATGCAGGGTGAGAATTTTCCCGCCATCCTGGCGGATATTGAAAAGCTGATTCTTCCTGGTATCACTCACTGGCAGTCACCGAACTTCTACGCTTACTTTCCCTCGAACGCTTCCGGCCCAGCCATTCTCGGAGATTTGCTGTCTTCTGGTCTGGGCGTGCAGGGGATGTTGTGGGCCACCAGTCCGGCTTGCACCGAGCTGGAGACGCACGTGCTGGACTGGCTAGTCCATATGCTGGATCTGCCAAAGAAATTTCTTTCGACAAGCAGCGGAGGAGGGGTGATCCAAGATACGGCCTCGAGCGCCTCGCTTTGTGCCCTGCTGGCTGCGCGGGAACGGGCGACGAACTTTGCGAGCAACGCCCGCGGCTGCGATGGAAAGTTGGTGGCTTATACGTCAGCGCAAGCACATTCTTCGTTGGAAAAAGGCGCGCAAATCGCCGGCATTGGCAAGAATAATTTGCGTTGCATCGAGGTGGACGAATTTTTTGCTATGCGGCCGGAGGCGCTCGCCCGCCAGATCGAACAAGACCGAAACGTCGGTCTGATTCCATTCTTTGTCTGTGCTACCATCGGAACGACTTCGTCTAACGCAATCGATCCTGTCCCGGCAATCGGGCGCATTTGCCAGCAAAACAGATTATGGCTTCACGTCGATGCCGCAATGTCTGGCACTGCGGCGCTTTGCCCCGAGTTTCGCCACATCCATGCCGGTCTGGGGGAGGCCGACAGCTATTGCTTCAATCCGCACAAATGGATGTTCACCAACTTCGATTGCGACTGTGTTTACGTTGCCGATCGCAAGGCGCTGATTCAGACGTTGAGCGTTCTGCCGGAATATTTGCGGAACAAGGCGACTGAAACTGGCGCAGTCATCGATTATCGCGATTGGCAAATTCCGTTAGGCCGGCGTTTTCGGTCGCTCAAGCTGTGGTTCGTGATTCGGCACTATGGAGTGCAAGGATTGCAGCATCACATCCGTCGTCATGTTGAACTCGCACAGAATTTTCGCAAATGGATCGAGAAAGACGCCCGCTTTGAACTAGCCGCACCTGTACCCCTGAACCTCGTGTGTTTCCGACACAAAGGGGGCGACCAGATGAATCAAGTGATAATGGACCAGCTCAATCGCAGCGGCGATCTTTATCTGACGCATACCCGCCTGAATGACTGCCTGACCCTGCGTTTTTGTGTAGGTCAGACGAATACGGAGGTTCGCCACGTGGAAAGGGCGTGGGAACGGATCCTGGAAGAAGCAGAGAAATTGAAATAAGGTTGAGCGCTATCTCTTTTCCAATTCTTTTGGCTTATCTGAAACAGGCTGGGTGGCTGAGGCGTCAGGTTTCCACGCGGTCGCGTTTGCGGCAGCGGATGGGTTCACTCCGAAATCCCACACGTACAGATTCATGCCCTCTTTTCCCAATAGTTCGATCACCGCATACTCGCCCGGTTCAAAAGGGCTGGTCGGAGTCACTTTCACCCATCCGCCGGTAATCTTTGCGGCTGTTGTCGGTACCAGGTTTTGCTCCTGGCTCACCTTGCCATAAATGGCAATTTTGATGTTCCCAACAACGCGCTTGTCCTGCTTCGGTTGCAGACGCACCACACGGAAGCGGTCCCAGGGGAGTTCCTGCTCTTTGGATTTTTCGGCGATCTGGGTCGCCTTGTCGAGCTGGTCTTGTTGCGCGACGTTGACGTAGATCGCTGGGACGGCCACGTGCGCCTGGATCTTCGAATGCAATCCGGGAAGTTCGATGTTCTGTCTTGCGCTGGCAACCGGGTTGATGGTGGCGCGCAGGATGTTGCCCTTAACGTCCCTGTGAAGTTCGCCGCTACTTTGCTGCAACTCCACTAACTGGGGCTGGGACTGGAACGTGTCGAGCAAAATGACGCCACCATCATCCGGCAAGCGCAAACCCGGAGCCACATGTGGCGACCTGGCTTCGTCGGCCTGACGCTCAGCTTCGAGTTCCTTATCGAGGGCCTCCGCTTCCGGCGCAGGTTTACCGGCAGCCCTGTCTTTCTCGTATTTGTCCGTGGCCGCCCAATCCACCATGGAATTAGGCACTTCCTCCCACTCGTTGCGCTCAGCGCTCAGGTAACGGACGCGATCGCCCTTAACCTCCCACTTCGTGGCGGGTTGGTAAGAGCCGTCTTTCAGGATCAGGCGCTTGGCAAGCTCCTGAGCGCAGGCGAACGACGTCAACCAGCACAAAGCTATTCCCCCGAGAAGAGCGATCAGAAGGTGTCGAAGTCGACGCATGGAGTTATTTGCCCCAATTGTTGGATGCGGCCAGCCGATGCCAGTGTACTCCGGGAATCGAATTCTGAAGGCACCTCGCCGCCCCCCGCTTCTATAACAACTGCCACGAGACCGGTGCAGTCGGAGCGAACCACTGTGCAAACGGAAACGATCGCTTTGACTTCAAAACTTCAACTAGGCACTAGTAAGCTTTTCTGGCATAATCAGTCGTGCACCCATCCTGCACAAAATCTCAAAGACAATTTAAGGTGAGGAATCGATGTCGGCAAAGTACATCTTTGTGACCGGTGGCGTGGTGTCTTCATTGGGCAAGGGACTGGCGGCAGCCTCGATGGGTTGCCTGCTGGAAAGCCGTGGGCTGAAAGTTAACCTCATGAAGTTTGATCCTTACCTGAACGTCGACCCCGGAACGATGTCGCCGTTCCAGCATGGCGAGGTTTTCGTCACCGACGATGGTGCCGAAACCGATCTCGATCTTGGTCATTATGAACGCTTCACCCATGCGAAGCTCTCACGTGACAACAATTGGACGACCGGCCGGATTTACGAGCAGATTATCGCCAAAGAACGTCGAGGCGACTATTTAGGCAAGACTGTTCAAGTAATTCCTCACGTGACCAATGAGATCAAGGCTGCCATGAAAAAGGTGGCTCAGGACGTCGATGTAGCCATTGTTGAAGTAGGAGGAACCGTCGGCGACATCGAGTCTTTGCCATTTATGGAAGCGATCCGGCAGATGCGACAGGAGCTGGGACGCGACCATACCCTGTTCATGCACGTCACGTTAGTGCCCTTCATCGCTGCGGCCCAGGAGCTTAAGACCAAGCCGACGCAGCACTCAGTGAAGGAATTGTTGAGCATTGGGATTCAACCCGATATTCTCCTTTGCCGTACCGACCGGTTTCTCTCGAAAGAGATCAAATCTAAAATTGCGCTCTTCTGCAATGTGGAAGAAGAGGCAGTGATCACTGCCAAGGATGTTGCCTCTATTTACGAGGTCCCCCTGGTTTTCTCCCGTGAAGGGGTTGATTCGCTGGTGCTCCGATACCTACGTCTCGAAGCCAAGGACCGCGATTTGAAAAACTGGGAGGATATCGTTCAGCGCGTCTACAACCCGAAGGCGGAAGTCACCATCGGGATTGTCGGCAAATACGTGGAATACGAAGACTCTTACAAGTCGCTGAAGGAGGCGCTGATTCACGGGGCGCTCGCGCATAATCTGAAACTGAATCTGAACTGGATTGAAGCCGAAGGGCTTGAGACGGGAGATCGCACTTTCGAAGAACAACTCGCCGGCTATGACGGGTTGCTGGTACCGGGCGGATTTGGCAAGCGTGGTATTGAAGGGATGCTGATCGCGATTCGATACGCACGGGAAAACAAAGTCCCGTATTTTGGCATTTGTTTGGGTATGCAAACCGCCTGCGTTGAGTTCGCCCGCAACGTTTGCGGTCTGGCCGATGCCAACTCCAGCGAGTTCGATCCCGCGACCCCGCACCGGGTGATTTATAAACTCCGCGAATTGCGCGGGGTGGAAGAACTGGGCGGCACCATGCGCCTGGGGGCATGGCCCTGCAAGATTGAGCCCGGCACTCTTGCGCACAAAATCTACGGGCAACTTGAAATCAGCGAGCGCCACCGGCATCGCTACGAATTCAATCGTGAGTATGAAGAGACATTAACTGCAGGCGGACTGCGCATTTCCGGGTCAACCCCGGACGGAACGTATGTCGAAATGGTAGAGTTGCCCAACCATCCGCACTTTATTGGGTGCCAGTTCCATCCCGAATTCAAGTCGAAGCCACTGGAGCCGCACCCGCTGTTCAAGACTTTTGTCGGCGCTGCATACGAGTTCGGGCTGAAACGGCGGGCGGAAAAAGCCGCCTCTGAGATCGAGATGTTTCATCGGCCCGAAAAGCTAAAAGTCTAAGACTCATGTTTCGCAAGCTCCGATGACCACGTCTTTTCAGATCGACACCGTACGGATCGGCGGCGGGAATCTATTCCTCATCGCCGGGCCCTGCGTCATCGAGAGCGAAGAGCACGCGCTTTTTATCGCGGAGGTCATTAAGGGGGTCGCTCGCTCACTCAACTTCCCTTTCATTTTCAAGGCCTCATATGACAAAGCGAACCGCACTTCCATACGCAGCTATCGTGGTCCGGGACTGGTAGAAGGACTGCGCATACTGAAAAAAGTGAAAGAGGAAGTGCACGTTCCGATTCTGACGGACGTACATGAAACGGCTGACGTACCAAAGGTGGCTGAGGTGGCCGATATCCTTCAGATTCCGGCTTTTCTCTGCCGTCAGACCGACCTGGTGGTCGCCGCTGGCATGAGCGAGCGCGTCGTGAATATCAAGAAGGGCCAGTTTGTTTCGCCAGCCGACATGCGGCACATTGTGGACAAGTGCCGTAGTGCAGGTAACGACAAAGTTTTCGTGACTGAGCGCGGAGCCAGCTTCGGCTACAACAATCTGGTCGTTGATATGCGCTCGCTGGCTATCATGCGAAAGTTTGTTCCCGTGGTTTTTGACGCCACCCATTCGGTCCAATTGCCCTCCTCTGCCGCTGACGGAGATCATGTCGTCAGTGGAGGACAGCCCGAATTTATTCCCCTATTGGCGCGCGCGGCTGTGGCTGCCGGGGTGGACGGGGTGTTCATGGAGGTGCATGAGAATCCGCTACACGCCAAGTCCGACGGAGCCAACGCCTTGGAATCAACCAAGCTTCGCGGTGTGTTGAAGGAGCTGCAAGCGATACAGAATTCGCTCGCGGTTGCGCACGCAAAACCCTAGGCGGGGTTCGAGCGCCGAATCTGCTACCATCTCCGGCGTATTCCCAAGGTGCCTAATGAAACAGCTTTTCAGCACGCTTCTGGCTGGTTTTCTTTTGATGAGCCTTACTGCTTCTGACGCACAAACGTCCGCGGGATCGCAACCGATTAAGGTGGCCATCGCCGGATTAACTCACGGGCATGTCGAAGGTTTTTTCAAGAAGTACCTGCATCAGCCTGACATTCAGGTCATTGCGATCGCCGAGCCAGACCAGCAACTCGCGGCTCGTTATGCCACTGAATTCAGCCTTGATAAAAGTTTGTTCTTTACCGACCTGAAAGACATGCTACAGAAGACGCATCCGCAGGCGGTGTTGGCCTACACCAATACCTACGATCACCGGCGAGTGGTGGAACTCAGTGCGCGGCACGGTATTCCAGTGATGATGGAAAAACCGATGGCGGTTACCGCCGACGATGCCCACGCAATTGCCGAGGCAGCGCGCAAAGGGAATATTCAGGTGATGGTGAACTACGAGACCTCCTGGTACCGCAGCAACCACGCGGCCTACGAACTGGTTCACGATAAATCGATTGGTGATATTCGCAAGGTCGTTGTCCATGACGGCCATCCGGGTCCCCAGGAAATCAACGTACAACCCGAGTTCCTGGCATGGCTCATCGATCCCAAGCTGGGTGGCGACGGCGCCCTTCATGACTTCGGGTGCTATGGCGCCGATTTGATGACTTGGCTGATGGACGGGCAGCGGCCAACATCGGTGACGGCGGTAGCTCAACGAATCAAGCCTGAAATTTACCCGCGAGTCGATGATGAGGCGACCATCATCCTTACCTACCCAAAGGCGCAGGCGATCTTGCAGGCCTCTTGGAACTGGCCATTCGATCGCAAGGACATGGAAGTCTACGGACAGACTGGCTACGTGTTTACGGTCCGGCACGATGACGTGCGGGTGCGGCTGAAGGGGGAGGAAGAAAAACAGATACCAGCTAAACCAGTAGCCGCTCCGTCGGACGATTCGGTAGCGCTGCTTAGAGCGGTTGTTTTGGATGGAGCCAAACCTGATGCAGCTTCTTCTCTCGAAACAAATGTCATCGTGTCCGAGATTCTCGATGCTGCCCGCCGTTCTGCGTCCTCCGGAAAAGCCATCCGGTTCGGAGGCGATGGAAGCTCGCGCTAAATCTGCTAACATTTTCGCGAATCTTATCGCCTGATGCACATCTTCTCTGCCATCGCCGGAATTCTTTCCATCCTGGCTATCCTGCTGGATGCGTTTGAAACTGTCGTGCTGCCCCGGCGAGTTCGGCGTAGCTTCCGCATCACAAACTGGTTCTACCGGCGCACCTGGATTCCCTGGCGTTCGATGGCGAGCCGGATTCCAAGCCAGGCTCGCCGGGAAAACTTCCTCGGATACTTTGGACCTTTATCTCTGATTTTTTTGCTGGCTCTTTGGGCCGCTGGTCTGATCGTGGGTTTCGCCTTGTTGCAGTACGGCGCGGGAGAACACTTCCGATTGAGTGGTGAATCACTTTCATTTGGTCTGTTGGTCTACAACAGCGGAGAGACCTTCTTCACGCTCGGCTACGGCGACATCATTCCTGCCTCTGGAGTGGCCCGGGCGCTGGCTGTGATCGAAGCCGGCCTGGGCTTTGGTTTTTTGGGCGTCGTCATTGGCTATCTGCCGACAATCTATTCTTCTTTCTCCCGTCGTGAGATCGAAATTTCGCTTCTTGATGCTCGAGCAGGTTCGCCTCCGAGCGCGGCGGAATTGCTGGCACGATTCGGTAACTGTCCCCAGCAGGCGGTGCTCGACCAGATTTTTCGTGATTGGGAGCGCTGGGCAGCGGAAGTGTTGGAGAGTCATCTTTCTTATCCGGCCTTGAGTTTTTTCAGATCGCAACACAACAACCAATCCTGGCTGGGAGCGCTGATAACAATTCTGGACGGTAGCGCGCTCGTGATAGCTGGCGTAGACGGACTACGCAACGAACAAGCCAAAATCACGTTCGCGATGGCTCGACATGCAGTGGTGGATTTGGCCCAGGTGGTGAATGCCCGCTACAATCCGCAATTCCCGGAACGATTGCAGGATGAAGAACTTGATCGCCTGCGAAAGAACCTTGCCGAACATGGGGTAAGGCTGCGGGAGGGCGATCCGTTTGTTGAAAAACTACGTTATCTGAGATCTCTGTATGAGCCTTATGCCATGGCTATTGCAGTAAATCTATCGATTACATTGCCGCCCTGGATCCACCCAGAGAAACATAAAGATAACTGGCAGGCGGGTCCGTGGGATCGAGCTGTGCAAGCGCGAAGCCTTGGCGGACGGGTGCAACATATGGACGATCATTTTTGAGCAGGCTGTCAGCTAGCAGCAAAAACGTTAGATGCTTTCTCCGACCGCGAATGCCTCGAGAGCGAATGCCATTTGCGAATGCTGATTGCTGAGTCCTTTCGCCCGCGTGCTAACATCTTTTTCTTCAATGAACAATATCGGTGAAAACGTAGTCCGGATCGAAGCCGAGGCGCTTCGCGCTCTCGCTGATCGTATTGCCGGGCCCATGGCGGAGGCCTTCAATCGTGCGGTGGAATTGCTTTTTGCCTGCAGCGGCCGCGTGGTCGTTACGGGCATGGGCAAGAGTGGAATCATTGCGCGCAAGATTGCGGCGACTCTGAGTTCGACTGGAACCCCTGCGTTATTCATGCATCCCGTGGACGCAGTGCACGGCGACCTCGGCATGGTAGTACGTGGAGATATTGTGCTGGCGCTTTCTGCCAGCGGCGAGACGGAAGAAATCCTACGATTGCTGGCGACCATCAAGCGTTTGCAAATATCTTTCATCAGCATGACGGGTGATGCGGTATTTGGCGAAGTAAAGGGTGATAGCCATAACCCACGCTCGGCCGCAAGTATCTCGACTCTGGCGGCCGCGGCGGATGTCGCGCTGGATTGTTCGGTGGCGCAGGAAGCCTGCGGGCTGGGCCTCGCGCCCACCGCCTCAACCACGACCATGCTCGCCCTAGGCGATGCGTTAGCAATGTGTCTTGCGGAAAAACGAGGCTTTCAGGAAGAAGATTTTGCCAACTTGCATCCCGGGGGAAAGCTGGGCAAACGTCTGGCTCGAGTTGAGTCGCTGATGCATTCCGGGGAGGCCGTCCCGCGCGTCACACCGAAAACCCATATGCCTGATGTCATTTATGAGATGTCGCGTAAGAAACTAGGTGTGACTGCCGTAGTGGACGGCGAGAGGCTTGTAGGCGTGATCAGCGATGGCGACTTGCGGCGTTTGCTCGAATTGCGAGGCAAGGACGTGCTGGATCTGACGGCCGGCGAATGTATGACGGCGAAGCCCCGAACCATTGGCGCGCATGAATTCGCCGCGACTGCGTTGGCCCTTATGGAAGAAAAGAAGATTACGTCCCTGGTGGTCATCGATGGCGACCGAACGCTATTGGGAATCGTCCACCTGCACGATCTGTGGGGAACGGAAATGATATAGCGTCGCCGCTCCGCCGGCCCGATGGCGGCCCTTAGCGTAGTTGAAGAACGCCGGCGCTACAATAGAGCCATGTATCATTACGATCCGAAAACTGCTCTGGAAGAACTCACTGAGGACGCTAGCTTGCCGAACCCGGTACACGTCCGAGACATGATTCTGCGGAAGCGACTCGGCCCGGACAAGTCATTGGAACTGAATCGCCTGTTTCTGGAATATCAGAAGTTTTTCAGCGAGGCGCAGAGGTTGGGCAAAGAAATTTTGAAGCAGTTGGCGAGCTAGTAAATTAAAGTGGAGCTTCCTCTAGCGCAACGATGAACTGAATGCTATCGACCTGTTTACCTTGCAATCTGCGGTCATTGGTGATGAACAGATCCACTCCTGCTGCAGCGGCACAAGCGAGTTGTACGGCGTCGGGCGCACGCAACGAGCGATCGCGACGTATTGCCGCGTAGAGTCGAGCTGCTTTTAGATCAAACGGGATCACGGATGCCGTCATCGTGATGGCTTCTTCATACTTTCGGTGAAGGTCGTCATTTCCTGCTTCTACGGGTTTCACCAAGACCTCGCTCAGGGTCAGGGCAGAGGTCAACAATTGATCTCCTCTCTGCAGCATTTTCTTCCTAAGATCTGTGACCGCCTTGGACAACCCTTGATTGTCTTCGAGCAGGTAGATGAAGAGGTTTGTATCCCAAAAAATGCGGCTCACTCCCAGCCCTCGCGCAAACGTCGTACGTAGTCGTCCGCATGTTCATTAGCCCATAGATCCCGTCCCGATCCCCGAAGCGCCAACAAAGGATCTTCTTGTTTGGATCCGCCGACTGGGACCAAACACCAGTCACGATACCACTCAAGTAAAGCAGTGTACCCGTAAGGGAGTTCTGCCACATCGGGAGTAGTTTTCGCCCCTTCACGCTCGGTATGGTATTGGTCACCGGGACGGAAAAGGCGACGACGTCCGTGTCCGGGTTCGACCAGCATCCTGTATCGACCGGGATTTGGAACACGATTGGCAACACAATGCTGAACAATATGGACGCGCACTCCCGGGCGAACGGACCCGCCGGATGGCCGCCACATCTGCCTTACGCTCTCCATGATTTCGGCGATGCTGAAGTCCAGGCGCTCAGGGTGACGCCTATGTAGTAGCGCCGTCGCGATCCACACCTCATCCGCAACCTTAACCTCGGTTTCCATTTGGACCTGCGCCATTGTGCCTCTCGAAAGCGTTTTATACGTGTTTAGTATGAATATCAATACCAATATTACCTTACATACACTACAACGAGGACAGCCTCCAAAATCATTTACAATTGTCGCATTCCTTGAATTCAGGACACTTAACCATGCATCGTTGGTCCCAACTCTTTATTCCCACCCTTCGCGAGGCGCCGGCGGATGCCGAGGTCGCCAGCCATAAATTTCTGGTGCGGGCGGGCTACATCCGCCAACTGGGTGCTGGAATTTACTCTTACCTGTTTCTCGGTAACCGGTCGTTCAACAAGATCATGGGCATCGTGCGCGAAGAGATGGACAAAATCGGCCAGGAATTCTATTTGCCGGCGATTCATCCCCGCGAATTGTGGGAGGCTAGCGGCCGCTGGGCGGTCATGGGGGACAACATGTTCCGGCTTAAGGACCGCAAGGGAGCGGATCTTTGCCTGAGTATGACGCATGAAGAAGTCATGACCGACATCGCGCGAAAGGAACTCCGCAGCTACAAGCAGCTTCCGCAAATCTGGTACCAGATCCAAACCAAGTTTCGAGACGAAACTCGGCCCAAGTCCGGCTTGCTCCGGGTTCGCCAGTTCATCATGAAGGATTCCTACTCCTTCGACATTGATGCCGCTGGCCTGGACGTGTCCTACCGGAAGCATTACGAAGCTTACCGCCGCATTTTCGATCGTTGCGGATTGAAGTACATGGTGGTGGAAGCAGATTCAGGAGCGATGGGCGGATCGCAATCGCACGAGTTCATGGTGCGGACACCCGCCGGCGAAGACCAGATTGTCAGTTGTGAGAAATGCGACTACGCGGCCAATCTGGAGAAGGCCACCTCGAAACTGACAGTGGTCGAGGACCTGGCGGCGGCGGGAAACGGCAAGCCACTCGAGGTTCACACGCCGGGAATGAAGACGATCGAAGACGTGGCGAACTTCCTGGGCGTCTCGCCGAAGAACAAGATGAAAACTCTGGCGATGATGATCGAGGACAGCGACGCAAAGACCGGCAAAGTAAAAGCTCGGGCACTGGTGTTGCTGATGCGAGGCGATCATCAGATGAACGAGGCGAAGCTGTCGTCTGCGGTGGGTGGCAAAGCGACGCGTCCTATGACGGAGGAAGAAATTAAGCAAACCTTCAATTCCCCTGCGGGCTTTTTAGGTCCGATCGGCATTGCGTGGGCAAAGGATTCCAGCGATAACGACCGCCCGGTACTTCTGGTAGACTCGGCGCTCGAAGGGCGTAATAACCTGATCGGCGGCGCAAACAAAGAGGACTATCACCTGAAAAACATCACGCCCGGCGCTGACTTCCAGCCGACCGGCTACGCTGATCTGCGAAGTGTAATGGCGGGCGAGTCTTGTCCGAGCTGCGGCGCACCGCTGCGCATTGATACCGCGGTTGAAATCGGTCACATCTTCAAGCTGGGTCGCAGATACACGGATTCCATGGGCGCACGTGTGTTGGACAAGAATGGCAAGGAGGTCACGCCGATCATGGGTAGCTACGGCATCGGTATCGAGCGCATTTTGACGGCGTCGATCGAACAGGGAAATGACGAAAATGGCTTTTGGCTGCCGCCGCAGATTGCACCGTTTGAGGTCGTGGTGACTCCTACCAATGTAAGTGACGAGAAAATAAAGGCCGCAGCCGAGGATATAGCAACCCGGCTGGAGTCTGCTGGTTACCAGGTGTTACTCGACGACCGCGATGAAAGGCCGGGAGTTAAGTTCAAGGATGCCGATCTGGTGGGCATTCCCTTCCGTATCACGGTGGGAAAGAAGGTTACCGAAGGCACTGTGGAAGTGGTTCGGCGCTCGACACGGCAAATTGAGGATGCTAGCATCGCCGCAATAACCGAATATTTCGACAAAAATCTACGGTCTGCGGGCTAGAGCTTTATCGGCGCGCGACCGCAAGCGGAGCGGGTTATGGGTTCGCTAAAACTGGTGTTTGGCATTTTCGTGGTAGTCGCCTCGATATATCTGATTACCGTATTGGCACCGCCCTTCTTCTCGAACTACCAGTTTGAAGATGCCATCAAGACCGAAGCACAGATGGGTACCTACAGCAGCAAGGGCGACGATACCATCCGCGACGCGGTTTACAAGAAGGCGCAGGAGTTAAATGTTCCTATTGTAAAAGAGCAGATCAAGATCACCCGAGTGGGATCAGCGTATGCCGGTTCGGTCAGCATCGAGGCTCCATACACCGTACATTTGGACCTTCCCGGCTATCCTCTGGATTTGAATTTCGATCCTTCAAGTACCAACCGGAGCGTTTTTTAAGTCCCGAAGTCGCTTCGACCATCAGAAATTTGCTGGCAGTTTCGGCGGAGTTCCGCTTTGTTCTTACCATCCAATAGTGCCATTCCTTTCGAGCCAAATGGGCGATATCCCTGGCGCTATAGGACGGCATTTCGAGCCTCGAAGGTACCTGTCTGCCAACGAGTCAATCACGGCAAAACAGCCACTGGCGGGTTAAAATGGGTTACCTCTTCAACGAAACAGCAGATTGAAGTGGATCAGAGTGCGGGGACTACTCTATCTGCGAGGAAGCAGATTTGTCGGCCGGATAACGCCGGACGTGAATTTCGCACTCTAATGGAGCAGAGACGAATCCCACCACCCTATCGTGGCCATTAAACTCAAGATCCCGACCGGCAAGAAAACTGGCAAAACCGGAAATTGGCCGTTCCCCCACGACCCTCTTCTAAAAGCAGCCCTGATCCTCTTTATCGTCCTGGCTACCACGAGCGGCGCCATCTTTACCTACTATTACGTGAAGTTCGGGCGGATGATTGACCAGCGCTTCAAAGGTCCGGTGTTCGGCAATTCCGCGAGAATTTACGCTACTCCTCAGGCCGTGCAGGTCGGCGAGAAGATCGAACCTAAAGAAATTGTGGCGGAACTGCGACGCGCAGGTTATTCCGACCAGAGCAACGGCCAGTCACAAATGGGTACTTACCGCCTGATTGACGGGGGAATTGAAATCAGGCCGGGCCCCGATTCCTATCACAGTCAGGAGTCGGCTGTGATCCGTATTCGCGGCGGCAAGGTCGAAAGCATCAGCAGCCAGTCGGGGGATCTTGCCGCCTACGAACTCGAGCCGCAGATGATTACTTCTCTGTTCGACGCAGAGCAGCGCTCGAAACGGCAACTGGTCACTTACGAGCAAATTCCGAAGTTGATGGTGGACGCGGTATTGGCTATCGAGGATCGCCGCTTTTTTCAGCACGGCGGAGTTAATTTCATCCGTCTGGCGGAAGCGACTTGGGTGGACGTGACCCATCAACGCCATGAACAAGGTGGCTCGACCATCACAATGCAGCTTTCGCGCGCCTTCTTCCTGACTCCGGAGAAAACCGTCAAGCGCAAGCTGACCGAGATGATGATTGCTCTGGAAATGGAGCAGAAGTTCAGCAAACAGCAGATTTTCGAGTTTTATGCCAACCGGGTGGATCTAGGGCAGCGGGGTTCATTCACGATCAGCGGATTTGCCCAGGCATCCCAAGCCTATTTCAACAAGGACTTGAAAGATCTGACGCCCGCAGAAGTGGCGCTGATCGCAGGAATCATCCAGGCGCCAAGCTATCTGTCACCCTATCGTCATCCCGAGCGAGCGCTGGAACGCCGCAATCTGGTGCTAGATAGCATGGTCGATACTCACGCCCTCTCGAGGGAGGAAGCCGACAAATCCAAGGCGACGCCACTTAAACTGGCCCCCCCCAATGTGGAGGCGAGTGACGCACCCTATTTCGTGGATATGTTGCGCGAGACACTGATCAGCAAATTGGACGAGCGCCAGATGAATGATCAGGGCTATCGAATTTACACCACGCTTGATCCCGATCTGCAGCGAGCGGCGGCCGCTGCCGTCCAAACCGGCATCAAGTTGGTTGACGAGCAGGTAACGAAGCTGCGAACCAAACGAATCAGAATCGGTAAAAATAAATACGAAACCAAGGTTCTTCCAGGTCCCCAGGCTCAAGTCGCGCTGGTCGCGATGGACCCTCACACCGGCCAAATTCTGGCGCTGGTAGGAGGGCGGAACTATGGGATGAGCCAACTCAACCATGCCGTCGCCAAGCGTCCGACGGGATCCATTTTCAAACCTTTTGTTTACGCAGCGGCGATGAATACGGCTCTCGACGGTGCGAATCCTGTCATTACGCCTGCATCAATGGTTCCAGACGCTCCGAGCACATTCGCTTACGGTGACCAGATTTACGAGCCTCGCAATTACAAAGAGGAATATCACGGGGATGTGACCGCCCGTTATGCACTGGCCATGTCTCTGAATAACGCAACGGTAAAGCTGGCCGAAGAAGTGGGCTATGAAAAAGTTGCGGACTTGGCGAAGGCAGCCGGAATTGTCTCCGTCAAAGCAACGCCCGCCATGGCATTGGGCGCCTACGATGCCACTCCCGTCGACATGGCTGCGGCCTACACGGTGTTCGCTAATTCAGGGGAGAGGATTTCTGCCACTGTGGTGAATTCGGTTCGTAATGCCAACGGCGACGTCGTAATGGATTTCAAACCGGACCGTCGGCAAGTGCTTGATCCGCGCGTCGCTTATCTTATGACGACGATGATGGAAGGCGTCATGAACAACGGCACCGCTTACGTGGTACGGCAGCGTGGGTTCACTACTCCGGCAGCCGGCAAGACGGGCAGTTCGCACGATGGATGGTTCGCCGGGTATACCAGCAACCTGTTGTGCATCGTTTGGGTCGGATACGACGACTACAGCGATCTTCGTCTGAGCGGAGCTCAAACCGCTGCGCCGGTCTGGGCGGAATTCATGAAGAAGGCCGTAACGCTTCCTCAGTATTCCTCAGCGAAACCGTTTACTCAACCTTCTGGCGTAGTCGATGTCCAGCTTGACAAGACAACCAATTTGCTTGCAACTCCTTCCTGTCCGCAAACTTATAGTGTGGCGTTTATCGCTGGCACGGAGCCCAGCGAAACTTGTGACCAAACCACCGGCATGCGAGGCTTCTTTTCGCGGGTTTTTGGCATTGGGGGCGACAAAGCCCTTCCCCCACCACCGCCTGGAACTCAACCGCCCGGGCCGCAGGCGAACGGGAGCAATCCGAATGTCGATGAAAACCCCAAGAAGAAAAAAGGTTTCTTTGGCAAAATTACGGGTATCTTTAAGGAGGACAAACCGTCTAATCCACCGCCGCCTAAACCGGCAGACAACGGTGGTAATAGTCCCCAGTAGACGAGCGTGCTTAGCCGGTTAGCCGCTGTCTTCAGGAGTTGACTTATGGGTCGCCAAACTCTGGTCTTCTTGCTCCTTCTGGCCTCAACCGTTTATTCCACTGCTTCGGTTCCCCCGCAGGCTCGCTCCTCGGATCAGGTTCAAGTGAACTCTCCATCCGTCAGGCGCGCGGAAGCGCCGGCTCCAGATGCTACGGTCGCTGAACTTGAAAAACGCGGTGACACCTTGCGCGCTGAAAAAGCCTATCTCGACGCACTTGACTATTACCGGTCTGCCCTCGCAAAGGACCCCGGCAACGCCAAGCTCAACAACAAAATTGGTATTAACGAGCTTCAGATGGGACGCTTCGTCGAGGCGCGCAAGAATTTCGAGGTGGCGATCAAAAATGATCGCCAATTCGCCGACGCCTTTAATAATTTGGGGGTGATCTACTACCTGCAAAAGAAATACGGAAAGGCCATAAAGAATTACGAACAGGCCATTAAGCTGCGGCAAGATTCGGGTTCGTACTACAGCAATCTCGGAGCGGCATACTTCTCGAAAAAGGAGTTCGCAAAGGCTAGCCTGGCTTATAACGAAGCGCTGAGCATTGATCCAGATATTTTTGAGCGCACTTCTCACAACGGAGTACAGGCGCAAATGTCGTCACCGGCAGACCGCGCCCATTTCTATTACGTGCTCGCCCGACTTTATGCGAAGGCGGGCATTACCGATCGCTCGCTGCAATATTTACGGCGCGCCATGGAGGAAGGTTATAAAGGAATCGATGACGTCTACAAGGATTCGGAATTCGCCGGGATGCGAAAAGACCCACGATTCACTGATTTAATGGCGGCTCGGCCGTTGGCAATTCCCGAATAAAGGAATTACAAATATTTACAAAAAAACTCGCAACTTTCTATCGTTGTTGGGTTTAGACTTACTAACAACTCCTGAAAACAACAGGGTGAGTAAGGAGAAACGGTAGCCCATCGGTCGTCAACCCGAGCACGCCCCAAGCAGACGGCCGGTGGGTTTCTCTTTGGGGACACGAAACCTCCGGTTACAACTCCTAATTTCCGGCTTTTGATTTTCCGCTGACGTAGTCTTCAACCGCACGTTTCCATTTTCCCTGCGCCTTCAAAATAAATTCGATCACGTCTCGTACAGCTCCGTCTCCACCTGCGTGAGGAGTTACGTAATGGGCGCTGTTTTTCACCTCGCGGCGCGCATTGGCCACCGCGACAGAAAATCCGCAATTTTCCATCGGGGGCAAGTCGATCACATCGTCCCCGACGAATGCGGCCTGGCGGGCATCAATTCCTTCCTTGCCGACAATCTCTCGAAATGCGGCCAGCTTGTCAGTAATTCCCTGGTAAACGTACTCGAGGTTCAAATCATGTGCCCGGAGAGCCACCGTTTCCGAATTGCGGCGAGTGATCAGCCCGGTCTTCAACCCTCCAATCCTCGCGATAGAAATCCCGGCGCCGTCATGGGCGCTGAATCCTTTGGCCTCCACCACCATGGGGGACTGAGCTCCCGGTGGAACCGGAAAAATGAAAATCTTGCCGTCGGTAAGGACGCCATCAACGTCGAAGAGTAGGAGTTTGATTTGGCGAGCGCGGGCAACAGTCGATAGTTTGGGCATCGCCCGCGATTCTAGCATTCCGTTGACGACAGAATTGACGGCGCACCAGGACGATATTTTAGACTGGCGTCCGAGCTAAAATCGCCGAGTAACGCTTGGCTGTCCAACCCTTTTGTTTTTCTAAGATAGGGCAAGCATCGTCGCATCAGCTGAACTACTCGAAGAATTCCTCCATAGTCTCAAGGTAGCCAGGTTTGATCATGGGCGAATGTATTACGAAAGTCGCATGATAGAATTGCTTGTGATGCCTTCTCCCTCTTCTTGTCTCGCTTGGGCTCATCCGCTTGTCAGAGAGTGGTTCGTCCAAAAGTTCGGGACACCCACTGAGCCCCAGGAACAGGGATGGCCTCATATTCTCGCGGGACACACGACACTCATTTCTGCCCCCACGGGTTCCGGTAAAACCCTGGCAGCCTTTCTTGCCTGTATTAATCGCCTCGTCTGTAAGGCGCTGGCTGGGGACTTGCTCGACCGAACGGAGGTTTTGTACGTCTCCCCGCTCAAAGCGTTGAGCAACGACATCCAAAAGAATCTTCAGGGTCCGCTGGGTGAGATCCTGCGAATGGCGCAAGAACGCGGCCTTTTGATGCCGCAGATCCGGTGCGCCGTTCGCACGGGGGACACACTCATGCATGAACGGCGGGCGATGTTGAAAAATCCGCCACATATTCTGGTCACCACACCAGAGTCACTCTACATTCTGCTTACAGCGGGAAAGAGTCGCGCCATTCTGCGCGATGTCGAGACTGTGATCATAGATGAGATCCACGCCGTAGCCGACGACAAACGTGGCGCCCACCTGACGCTTTCTCTGGAAAGACTGGAAGCGCTTGCCCATCGACCACCGGTTCGCATTGGCCTATCCGCGACCCAAAAGCCGATCGAAGAAGTTGCTCACTTTCTTACCGGCAATGGCCGTCCTGAACCGGTTGTGGTGAATGTCGGCCACAAGCGGAAGCTGGATCTCGCGGTGGAGGTTCCGGGCAGTTCCCTGGGCCCAATCACCACCAATGAAATGTGGGAGGAAATCTACGACCGGCTGGTGGAACTCATTGGCCAGCATCGTTCCACCTTGGTGTTTGTTAATACGCGCCGGCTGGTCGAACGCATCGCGCACCGCTTGGGCGAGCGTTTGGGCGAGGACAACGTTGGGGCGCACCACGGCAGCCTGTCACGCAAGCTGAGGCTGAACGCAGAACGAAGATTGAAGGAAGGCGAAGTCAAGGTTCTTGTGGCCACGGCGTCGCTGGAACTTGGAATCGATATTGGCACAGTTGACCTGGTTGTGCAGATCAGTTCACCGCGGGCGATCGCGGTGGCGTTGCAGCGAGTTGGCCGGTCAGGGCACTGGCGCGGTGCGATTCCTAAAGGACGGTTTTTCAGCGGTACGCGTGATGATCTGCTGGAGTGCGCAGCCTTGGTCAAAGCCGTTCGCCAGGGGGATTTGGATCGGCTGATCATTCCCGAATCACCCCTAGACATTCTGGCCCAGCAAATCGTAGCTATCTGTGCGGCGGAAAGCGGCACCGCCCATGTGACACGAGCG
>Ga0207693_10000768_pt1 | contig 28844 bp, 27 predicted proteins | sample LARL81metaG_FD_184347 | JGI IMG/M metagenome (GOLD analysis project Ga0207693, IMG submission 184347) | Corn, switchgrass and miscanthus rhizosphere microbial communities from Kellogg Biological Station, Michigan, USA - LAR L8-1 metaG... | ecosystem: Host-associated > Plants > Roots >... | reverse complement strand
GACGATCGCGCCGTCGGTGATACGCACCCCGTGGTGCAATTCGTATTTTTCCTTGATGCCGCGCAGGATCGAGATCGTGTCCTCGACCGACGGCTCGCCAACATAGATCGGCTGGAAGCGGCGCTCTAAGGCGGCGTCCTTCTCGATGTTCTTGCGGTATTCGTCGAGTGTCGTCGCCCCGACGCAATGCAGTTCGCCGCGCGCCAGGGCGGGCTTCAGCATATTGGAGGCGTCCATTGCGCCTTCCGCCTTGCCGGCGCCCACGAGGGTGTGCAGCTCGTCGATGAACAGGATGATACCCTCGGCACCCGAGGTGACTTCCTGCAATACCGCCTTCAGGCGCTCCTCGAACTCGCCGCGGTATTTGGACCCGGCGAGCAAGGCGCCGAGATCGAGCGCCAGCAGCTTCTTGTTCTTCAGGCTCTCCGGCACATCGCCGTTGACGATGCGCTGCGCCAGACCTTCGACGATCGCGGTCTTGCCGACCCCGGGCTCGCCGATCAGGACCGGATTGTTCTTGGTGCGGCGCGAGAGGACCTGGATCGTGCGACGGATCTCCTCGTCGCGGCCGATCACCGGGTCGAGCTTGCCTTCGCGCGCCGCTTCGGTCAGGTCACGGGTGTATTTCTTGAGCGCGTCATAGCCCTCTTCGGCCGAGGCGCTGTCGGCCTTCCTGCCCTTGCGCACGTCCTCGATCGCCCGGTTGAGGCTCTGCGGGTCGACCCGCGCCGCGGCCAGCGCCTTCGCCGCGCCGGTCCCGGCAGCCGCCGCCAGCGCGAGCAACAGCCGCTCGACGGTGACAAAGCTGTCGCCGGCGCGCTGCGCCAATTGCTCGGCCTGCTCGAATACTCGCGCCAATTCAGGCGACATATAGACTTGTCCCGCCCCCGACCCCTCCACCTTCGGAAGCCGGTCGAGTTCGGCGTCAACGGCCTGCAGGGCCGCTTTCGGATCACCCCCGGCGGCGCGAATGAGATTTGCGCATAGGCCCTCGGTATCCTCCAGCAGCACCTTCAACAGATGCTCGGGCGTTAGCCGCTGGTGGCCCCGCCGCAGCGCCATCGTCTGCGCCGATTGCAGAAACCCCTTGGCGCGATCCGTGTATTTCTCCAATTCCATAACCCAAACCTCGTGTCCGCTGAGTGGCCCACTGTGCCGCCGTCCGTCAGACCGGCGGGTGAGTTATCTATGATGATTTAATAAATGGGCCGGCCGATTCGCCTGAACAACCGGCATCGCTGCATCCCTCCGAATTCCGCAAGCGATCCGTAAAATCGCCAGATTCGTATAGTAACATGCAACCCGAAAGGCCGCTGGTAGAGCCGGGTTGTTCGCCATGGAAAATGAGACGCTATTCTACTTTCAGGAGAAAGCCCGCTGCTGACCCGCTGCAGGTGCAGCGGCCAGCTTTTCATCGCCAAACCGCCAGTTGAGATGCAATTAGGCCGGTCGGCCGAGAAAGTCGAGGCAGCCTTGGAGGATGTAGGCGGCGGCAACGCGGTCGACGATGGCGCCCCGCCGCTTGCGGGTCAGGTCGGCAGCGATCATCTCTCGGGTAACTGCGGCGGTCGAGAGGCGCTCGTCCCACAGCGCGACCGGCAAATCACGGATTGCGAGCAGGTTTCTCGCGAACTGGCGTGTCGACTGCGTTCGTGGTCCGTCGGTTCCGGCGAGGGTCAGCGGCAAGCCGATAACGAGCCCGCCGACATCGTGGGCGTCGATCAGCGCCGAGAGGCGAGCCATATCTTCGCGAAATCGGCGCCGACGGATCGTCTCGAGCGGACTGGCGATCACTCGGCGGGTGTCTGACAAAGCCAGGCCGATCGTTTTAGTACCGACATCGAGGCCCATCAATCGAGCCGCGGCTGGCAACGCGTTTCGCAGTTCCAAAGGGTTGCTCAGGATCACAACCGATGATAGCCCGTTTTGGCCGCCCGTTCCGGAGATGATGAAAGCATGCCATTGGACAAAGCCACCGTGGCGCAGATCGCCACCCTCGCGCGGATTAGGCTCTCCGAAGCCGAGCTGGAACCATTGGCGAGCGAGCTCGCGCATATCCTGAGCTGGGTGGAGCAACTGAACGAGGTCGACACCTCAGGGGTGGCCCCGATGGCGAGCGTGGCACATACAGGTCTGCCGATGCGGGAAGACGAGGTGACCGAAGGCGGCCAACGTGAGGAAATCCTTGCCAACGCTCCGCGCACGGCTCGCGGGTTCTTTGTCGTTCCGAAAGTGGTCGAGTGAGCGACCCTTCGCTGCTGGCGTTGACTCTGGCCGAAGCGCGCGACGGGCTTGTCCGCAAATCCTTTTCCGCGCGCGAACTCGCAACCGCCTACAATGAGGCGGTCAACGAGATCGAGCCGCTCAACGCCTACGTCACCCCAACCCCGGAGCGGGCGTTGGCAATGGCCGATGCCGCAGATCATCGACTTGCCAAGGGCGAGGCTCTTCCGCTCGACGGCATACCGATTGCGGTCAAGGACCTCTATTGCACGAAGGGCGTGTTGACCACTGCGGCTTCCCACATCCTCAATGGGTTCCACCCACCTTATGAATCGACCGTCACCGATAAACTGTGGCAGTCGGGTGCGGTCATGCTCGGCAAGACCAATCTCGACGAGTTCGCGATGGGATCGTCGACTACGACGAGCTATTACGGTCCGGTCGAGAACCCGTGGCGTCGCCTACCTGAGCACCAGATGGGGGACAACCGCCCGCTGGTTCCAGGCGGCTCGTCGGGCGGCTCGGCCGCTGCGGTTGCCGCTCGCGCCGCGCTCGCCGCAACCGGCACCGACACCGGCGGCTCGATCCGCCAGCCGGCGAGCTTTTGCGGTATCGTCGGGCTCAAGCCGACATATGGCCGTTGCTCGCGTTGGGGCGTCGTCGCCTACGCCTCCTCGCTGGACCACCCCGGACCGATGACCCACACGGTGCGCGACGCGGCGATCATGCTGCGCGCGATGGCCGGACACGATCCCAAGGACTCGACCTCGGCACCGGTGCCGGTGCCGGATTTCGAGGCCGCGCTGACCGGCGACATCCGCGGCCTGCGCGTCGGAATTCCGAAGGAATACCGGGTCGACGGCATGCCGGCGGAGATTGAACTATTGTGGCAGCAAGGAGTCGAATGGCTGCGCGATTCAGGAGCGGAACCGGTCGATATCAGCTTGCCGCTGACCAAATACGCGCTGCCGACCTATTACATTATCGCGCCGGCGGAAGCCTCCTCGAACCTGGCGCGGTATGACGGCGTGCGCTTCGGCCTCAGGGTTGAAGGCAATAGCCTCGAGGAGATGTATGAGCTCACGCGCGCCGCCGGGTTTGGCGCTGAAGTGCGCCGCCGAGTGCTGATCGGCACCTATGTGCTCTCGGCCGGTTATTACGACGCTTATTACCTAAAGGCGCAGCGGGTACGGACTCTGATCAGGCGCGATTTCGTGAATGCGTTCGATCAGGTTGACTGTATCCTAACCCCGACGGCGCCGTCGGCCGCTTTCGCGATTGGCGACAAGAGCGAGGATCCGATAGCGATGTATTTGAACGATGTATTCACGGTGCCGGCCAACCTAGCCGGAATGCCCGCGATTTCGCTCCCCGCCGGGTTGTCGGGCGACGGGTTGCCGCTCGGATTGCAGATCACCGGCCGGGCGTTCGACGAAGAGACGCTGTTGCGCGTCGCCGAAGTGCTGGAGAGCGCTGCGCAATTTCGGCACCTGCCAAGCTTTGTCGCAGGAGGCAAGTCTTGATCGAGGGACGAACCGGGGCGTGGGAGACCGTCATTGGGCTCGAAGTCCATGCCCAGGTGGTCTCGAAGGCCAAGTTGTTTTCGGGCGCGGCGACCGATTTCGGGGCGGACACGAACACCCAGGTTTCGCCGGTCGATGCCGCTTTTCCGGGGATGCTGCCAGTGATTAACCGTTTCTGTGTCGAGCAAGCGGTCAGGACGGGGCTCGGCCTCGCCGCCGAGATCAGGCTCGAAAGCGTGTTCGACCGAAAGAACTACTTCTACCCCGACCTGCCACCCGGCTATCAGATCTCGCAATACCAGCAGCCGGTCGTCGGGCACGGCCGGGTCGTGCTCGACATGCCGGACGGGACGACGCGCGAGATCGGCATCACCCGGCTGCATCTCGAGCAGGATGCCGGCAAGAGCCTGCACGACCAGCACCCGAGCCTGACCTACGTGGATCTGAACCGGGCCGGCGTCGCGCTGATGGAGATCGTCTCGGAGCCCGATTTGCGCAGCGCCGAGGAGGCTGGGATTTACCTGCGCAAATTGCGCTCGATCCTGCGCTATCTCGGTACCTGCGACGGCAATATGGAGGAGGGGTCGCTGCGCTGTGACTGCAACGTCTCGGTACGCCGTCCGGGCGAGCCTTACGGCACGCGCTGCGAAATCAAGAACCTGAACTCCGTGCGCTATGTGATGCAGGCGATCGAGTACGAAGCGCGGCGCCAGATCGAGGTTATCGAGGAGGGCGACGCGATCGCACAGCAGACGCGGCTGTTCGACTCCCGGCGAGGCGTCACCCGGCCGATGCGTTCGAAAGAGGAGGCGCACGACTACCGCTACTTTCCCGATCCCGACCTGTTGCCGCTCGTTCTCGATCCCGAATGGGTCGCGAGCCTGCGGGCGGATCTCCCTGAATTACCCGACATGAAGAAGGCGCGTTTCGTCTCGGAATATGGGTTGTCGGCCGATGATGCCGGTGTGTTGGTGGCCGAGAAAGAGACCGCGCTGTTCTTCGAGCGGGTTGCCACCGGACGGGACCCCAAGGCAGCGGCGAATTGGGTGATGGGAGATTTGTTTGGCGCTTTGAACCGGCTCGGCGTTGCGATCGAGCGATCACCGGTCTCGGCAGAGCAACTGGGGTCGTTGATCGACCTGATTGCCGACGGCACGATCTCGGGGAGACTCGCCAAAGACGTTTTTGCCGATATGGTCGCCACCGGCGACGATCCCGCGGCAATCGTCGAGGCGAAGGGGCTGCGACAGCTGACCGACGAGGCCGCGATCGCCTCGGCGATCGATGCGGTCCTCGCCGCCCAGCCCGACAAGCTCGCCGAATATCGCGGCGGTCGTGACAAACTCTATGGCTTCTTCGTCGGCCAGGTCATGCGCGCCACTCAAGGCAAGGCTAACCCTACGCTGGTCAATGAACTGCTCAAGAAGAAGCTGGCCGCCGAATAACGGACGAATAGTTGTTTCGCCAATCCAGAGGTGCCGCATGGGTACGGCGAATTTGGCACGAGCCGTCGAAACCAGCCTCACGGCCTCCCATCTTTTCCTCGGCCAATGGCCCGAACTCCGTCTCCACCAAGATGATGACCGACTCTGGACGATCAGTGAGCGCCGGTTTTCCCTCTGCAATGTCATCCTGGATGCGCGGTTAGGTCCCGCTGACCCGGACACGCAGATTGAACGAGCGCTCCGTCCGTATTCGGGAACTGGCGTCAATCTCATGTGGAAGCTCGGGCCATCTACCCGACCGACCGATTTGGGGTCTCGTCTCGAAAAGCGCGGTTTCCTTGCCCTACCCAATCTGCACGGGATGGCGTTGGATCTGCGGGCGCTCGGATTCGTCCCTCGTTGCGCGTCCGAGCTCGAAGTGAGGGAGGTTGACGGCGCAGAAACCTTGAATTTATGGCGGCATGCGGTTGATCGCGGTTTCGGTTGGCCCAGCTACGGCGCCAAGGATATCGCCGACAATCTCAACTATTTCTTTGAGAGAGGGCGCGGGCGTCCGTTTACGGCCTTCGTCGCTATCGTCGACAAAGAACCCGTCTCTTCTTCCCTGGTCTTCTTCGAAGACGATATTGGTGGAATCTATTTCGTCTCGACGGTGCCGGAGTTCCGCCGGCGAGGATTCGGGTCGGTCATTACTGCAGCAGCACTGATGGAAGCTCGTAGGAGAGGGTGCAAAACCGCGATTTTACACGCGACCGAAATGGGCTACCCGATCTATCGGCGGCTCGGCTTCGAAGAGGTCTGCGTCGTAGAAATGCGCCTTCGCCTTGTCCCGGCGATGTTGTGACGGTAAGGCGAACCGGAAATCGGCGTTTGCACATACCAGAGCGGAGGAGCGCCATGAGCCATTGGACGCTCGACGACATTCCCTGGGATCGCTTCGAGCAAGATAAGCTCGATTCGGAGATCGTGCGGATCGTCAAGGCCGCGAGTCTTGTCGAATACAATGGCGGCGCGTACGCCCATCACTTGTGCCGAATCTTCCACGACGATCCCGATTTTCAGCAAGACGCCCGCCGCTGGGGCGAGGAGGAAATCCAGCACGGCGAGGCGCTGGCGCGGTGGGCTGCAATGGCCGATCCCGAATTTGATCTTAGCGCGGCCTTTGGCCGCTTTCAGGCCGGCTATCGTGTCGATTTTGATCTCGATACGTCGCGCCGGGGGTCGCGCTCGGGCGAGATGGTCGCGCGCTGCATGGTCGAAGTTGGGACGAGTTCCTATTACACGGCGCTACGCGATGCGGTGCGAGAGCCGGTTCTAAGGGAAATATGCCGACGCATCGCGGTCGACGAGATCCGGCACTACAAACTCTTCTACAACAACCTTTCGCGTTGTCTCGAGCGCGAGCGGGTCGGGTTTTGGCATCGGCTTCGGGTCGCCGTCGGCAGGATCGCAGAATCCGAGGATGACGAGCTCGCCTACGCTTACTACGCGGCGAACGAGAGTGGGCAGGCGTACGACCGTCGTCGTTATGGTCGGGCCTATGCCCGGCGGGCCTTCGCGCTCTACCGTCAACGCCATGTTTCGCATGGCGTCGCGATGATCTTCAAGGCCGTCGGGCTGAACCCGCATGGCCGACTGGTGGGCGCGGCGAGCCGGTTCACCTGGAATTTAATGCGCTACCGGATGAGCCGCTTGGCGCCAGTTAAAGTCTTCACCGCGGAGACACAAAAGATCGATTAACTATTCTCGGTGTCCCCGCAACCCCGTGGTGCATTCCGATTAGCCGAGGAACTTGCGGGCCTCGGCTAGCTGCGCCTGCAATGATTGCAGCAGGCGCGCCTCCGGCGTCGGCGCGCAATTGGTGTAACCGGCGCCCAACTCCTTGAGCTGAGCCGCGTTGCGCGGAAAGGCGGCGTGGTTCAGCGGCAAGGCAAGCCGGGCGCCGGCGCCCTTCTTGACCGCCTCGCGGACGCGGTCGATCGCGGCAACCAACCTCGGGTGATCCGGCTGGCCACTGACGCCGAGCGAGCGCGACAGGTCCGATGGGCCGACGGCCAGCAAGTCGACACCATCCACCGCGGCGATCTCGTCGATCCGCTCGACAGCCGCCATATCCTCGATCATGCAGGCGAGAAGGATCTCGCGGTTTGACTGCGCCATATGCTCGACCAGCGGGATTCTTCCATAATCCGCGGCCCGGCTGCCGGCCGCCATGCCGCGCTCACCGAGCGGCGGATAACGCACCGCCTGCACCGCCTCGCGGGCAGTCTCGGCGTCGCTGACATGCGGCACCTGGATACCCTGCACCCCCATGTCCAACAGCCGCAGTATAAAGGCGGGGTCGAAACCGGGGGTGCGCACAATCGGTGTAATGGCGACGCGCTCGGCGGCCATGACCGCGAGCTGTACATCGTGCAAATCGTAGCTGGTGTGCTCCATGTCGATAAAAGCGGCGTCGAAGCCCGCCAGCCCGATGATCTCGACGATCTGCGGGTCGGCGATCCCGCCAACATGAGTACCCAGAGCGAGCCCGCCCTCGCTCAGTATTCGCTTGACGCGATTCTCTTTCATGCTTCCCTCCCACGAAAGGGGAAGCATATTGGGGGCTGGCGGACTTATGCAATAACGATCGGCGTCCTTCCCCTGTCCGCCATGCTGTAAGCATCCGATGGAGCGCAGGCTACGCATCAGGTCAGCCTAACTTTTATTGACGAACCGCCCCGGATTCTCCTTCTCGCGTTCTATCTCTTCGGCGAATTCTTTGACGGCTTTTGGATCGATTTTCCTCGCTTTTTGGCGGAACAGGGCCGCTCGAACGCGGTTTCGCACGCCCTTTCGGCTGCGGGGCCTAGGCGTTCAGCGCGAAACCAGTTATCAGCCTCTTGGACGCAGTGACGAGGGGCGAATGTCGAGCCTGATCAGCGAAGAAACGGTTGCTTTCGTGAGAGGTGTCGCGGCTGAAGCGCGACGGGTCGAGACGTCTTGCGGTAATGGTCACATGGTCTGGCATTTATGGGGAGACGGGCCGCCTCTTGCATTGCTGCATGGCGGATACGGGTCTTGGACACACTGGATCCGCAACGTCATTCCGTTGTCGCGCGCTTTTACCGTAGCGGCACCAGATCTGCCGGGTTTGGGCGAGTCGGCCACACCGCCCGAGCCCCACACCGCGGAGGGATTGGCCAGCATCGTCGTCGAGGGGCTCGACATCGTATTTCGAGGCCAAGACGGTCTGCACATCGCCGGTTTTTCTTTCGGCGGCGTCCTCGGCGGCCATGTCGCCGCGCAACTCGGCAACCGCGTGCGCGCCTTTACGATCGTCGGGTCGAACGGTCTCGGTCTGGTTCGTCAGCCGACCGCGCTTCAGCGGCTGTCGGGAGATGCCGCGGAGGCCGATGCACTCGCTGTCGCCCGTCATAATCTCGCGGCACTGATGATCGCCGACCCAGGCAAGATCGACGAGCTGGCGGTCTACATCCAGACGCAGAACGCTCCGCGGGGCCGCGTCAAGAGCCGGAGATTCTCACGGGCCGACACGCTCGCCCGAGCGCTCCCGCTGATCAAGGCGCGCATCGACGGGATCTGGGGCGAGCGTGATGCTACCGCCTACCCTCATCTCGACGATCGCGCCCGCGCATTACGGAATATCCAACCAGACGCCCGGTTCGAGGTGATCCCGGGAGCCGGGCATTGGGTTCAATACGAAGCAGCCGATAGGTTCAACGCGCTGCTGGCCGATATCGCCGCTCGAGGAAGGATTAAATGACGACCGAAAATACTGGCGCGCTCGCCGGCAAAGTGGCGGTTGTGAGGTGGTCAACATCAGCTTCGTGCCGGGCCGCACTCAGGAAGTGATGGACAAGGCGGCCACGGCGACGCCACGCATGCGTGCAGTCGAGGCCGATGACGTTGCCCTCGCGGTCATGGCTTGCATTACCCATCTGAAGGATACGACCGGCTCGGGGTTATCACCGTCGATGCTGGGCGGCGGCACCTGTAGGATCGGAGAATAGCTCCGGACGAAGGGGAAGGCGGCATGGGCAGCATCACGCGACAGCGCGATATCATCGATCGCAGAGCATTAGCCGAGCAACTGTCCGTTGCCGCGCGCTCGGTAAAGTCTCCCGCGCTCGATCGCAGTGCCTTTGTCGCGCCGCTGAGGACGGCTCTGACAGCAGGCCGGGGCGAGATCCGCCGCCGCTTCGAGGCAACCGGCGATGGCGCCGCGACGGTCCGCGAGCAATGCTTCTTGATTGACCAGCTGATCCGTGCGCTGTTCGATTTTGTAACCCAAGTAATATACCCTCTCTCCAATCCGACTTCGGGCGAGCGGCTGGCAATCATTGCAGTGGGCGGCTATGGGCGTGGCGAGCTCGCGCCTTATTCCGACATCGACCTCCTGTTCCTACTCCCCTACAAGCGGACCCCGCATACAGAGCAAGTTGTCGAATATCTTCTCTACATTCTCTGGGATCTTGGACTGAAAATCGGGCAAGCCACCCGGTCAGTCGATGAGTGCCTTCGCCAGGCCAAATCCGATCTTACGATCCGCACAGGGCTGCTGGAGGCGCGGTATCTGTGGGGCGAGCAGCAGCTCTTCCATGAGCTAAAAAGACGTTTCGATTCTGACATCGTAAAAGGGAGTGCGGCGCACTTCGTAGCAGGCAAGCTCGCCGAACGGGATGACCGGCACCGGCGCGTCGGCGACAGCCGCTACCAGCTCGAGCCCAACATTAAGGAGGGTAAAGGCGGGCTGCGAGACCTGCACACATTGTTCTGGATAGCCAAGTACATCTATCGCACCGATGATGTCGGCAAGCTCGTCGCGCTGGAGGTGCTGTCCGCGGAAGAGTCGCAACGCTTCGATCGAGCCCAGAAATTCTTGTGGACGGTGCGTTGCCACATCCATTACCTCGCTGGCCGTGCCGAGGAGCGGCTGAGCTTCGATCTGCAGACCGAGATCGGCCGACGGATGGGTTATACCGATCATGCCGGGAGCCGCGGGGTCGAGCGCTTCATGAAGCACTACTTTCTGGTGGCCAAAGATGTCGGCGATTTGACCCGTATCTTCTGCGCCATCCTCGAAGCCGACCAGAAGCACAAACGCCGTCTGTCATGGGTTCGCTGGGGGAGCGCGCGTCGGGCGCTCGGTGGCTTTGTTGTCGACGGCGAAAGACTGAACATCTCATCGGAGGATTTTTTCAAAAAAAATCCGCGCGCGCTGCTTCAGCTCTTCCATGTCGCGCAACAGCACGAACTCGACATTCACCCGCGTGCTCTGCGAGCGGCCAGTCAGTCACTCAGGTTGATCAACCAAGAGCTGCGCGAGGATCCGGAAGCAAACCGGATCTTTCTTGAAATCCTGACCTCGCGGAAGGATCCGGAAACCGCATTGCGCCGAATGAATGAGGCGGGAGTCTTCGGCCGCTTCATTCCCGATTTCGGTCGTGTCGTGGCCCAGATGCAGTACGACATGTACCACGCCTATACGGTCGACGAACACACGCTGTTCGCGATCGGAATCCTGCACGAGATCGAAAGCGGGCTCCTCGAAGAGGAGCTTCCGCTGGTAACCCAGCTGATGCCGGCCATCGTGTCCCGCCGTGCTCTTTACCTTGCGGTGCTGCTGCACGACATCGCCAAAGGCCGCGGCGGCGATCACTCGGAAATCGGCGAGCAGATCGCTCTGAAACTCGGCCCGAGGCTCGGCCTCTCGGCGGAGGAGACCGAAACCGTCGCCTGGTTGGTGCGCTGGCATTTGTTGATGAGCAGTACCGCCTTCAAGCTTGATATCAGCGATCCGCAGACGATCGGCAACTTTGTCGAGCGCGTGCAATCTCCAGAGCGCTTGAAGCTACTCTTGGTCTTGACCGTGGCTGACATTCGGGCTGTCGGTCCGAAGGTCTGGAACGGCTGGAAGGCAGCATTGTTGCGCGAGCTCTACCACCGAGCAATCGAAGTGATCTCGGGCGGGCTCAGCGCCGAAGGACAGGATTCTCGTGCAGCGGCCGCTCAGACCGCGGCCCGCCATTTGCTGCCCGATTTCAGCGAAGCCGAATTTGCGACGTTCGCCGGTCGAGGTTATCCGTTTTACTGGCTTTCTTTCGATCCTGCCACGCACGCGCGCCATGCGCGCCTGATGCGTGAAGCCGAGGCGAGCGGTGCCCCTCTGACTGTCGAGAAGCGCGTCGATCCTCATCGATCGGTGACCGAAATAACCCTCTATACGGCGGACCACCCAGGCTTATTTTCGCGTATTGCCGGCGCGCTGGCGGTCAGCGGCGCCAATATCGTCGACGCCAAGATCATGACGATGTCGAACGGCATGGCGCTCGATACGTTCTGGGTACAAGATTCGACCGGCGGCCCGTTCGACCGCCCGGACAAGCTGGCCAAACTCGCGGTTGTTTTCGAGAATGTATTGACCGGCGATCTAAAGCCCCATCGCGAACTCGCTCGCCCACCGGCTTTTCCGAGCCGGACCCGGGTCTTCACCGTAGCACCGCGCGTCCTTGTCGACAACAAGGCAAGTGCCTCACATACCGTTGTCGAGGTCAACGGGCGGGATCGACCAGGGCTGCTGTTCGAGTTGACCCGCGCGCTCACTGGGCTCAACCTGCAGGTATCGAGCGCCAAAATCTCGACCTACGGCGAAAAAGTGGTTGACGTGTTTTACGTGAAGAATCTATTCGGCCATAAGGTCGAACACCCGGCAAAGCTCACCGAAATCCGAAGAACCCTCGAATCAGTTCTTGCCAAGGAGAATGGATCGACGCCCGCGATGGCTAGTCGTGAACCGGCCGCGGCCGAGTAGCTCTACTCCCGCAGATCCTCGAAGAACTCCTTCACTCGGGCGAAAAACCCTTCGCTTTCGGGGTGGGTCCCGACACTGTCGCCGGCCTTTTCGAATTCGCGCAACAGCTCCTGTTGGCGCTTGGTCAGATTGACAGGCGTTTCGACAATCGCCTCGATGAACATGTCGCCGCGAGCGGCCGAGCGCAGCACGCTCATGCCCTTTCCTCTCAGCCGGAACTGATGACCCGATTGAGTACCCGGAGGCACTGTAACGCGTGCCCGGCTACCGTCCACACTCGGGACTTCTATGGAACCACCGAGGGCCGCCGTCGTGATCGATATGGGCACGCGGCAATAAATATTCGCGCCGTCCCGCTGAAAGATCCGATGGCGCGTGACAGTAATGAATATGTAAAGGTCGCCGGTGGGGGCGCCACGCACCCCAGCTTCCCCCTCGCCGGAAAGCCGGATACGGGTGCCGTCCTCAACCCCCGGCGGGATGCTGACAGACAATGTCTTTTCGCGGCGGGCCCGGCCCTGGCCGGCGCAGGCCTTGCACGGATTGTCGATAACCCGCCCCGCTCCCTGGCACGTGGCGCAAGTTCGTTCGATCGTAAAGAAACCCTGTTGCACGCGTGCGCGCCCTCGGCCATGACAGGTCGGGCAGGTGACTGGTTTCGATCCCGCCTCGGCGCCGCTACCTTTGCATTGGTCGCAGGCGACCAAGGTTTGCACCCGAACCGTCGTCTGCTTGCCGCGGAAACTGTCCTCGAGCGAAATTTCCAGGTTGTAGCGCAGATCGCTGCCGCGGTTCGGCCCCGCTTGGCCTCGGCGGCCGCCACCCATGAATTCGCCGAACATCTCGTCGAAGATGTCCGCAAACCCCCCGGAAAAGCCAAAATCGCCCGGCCCCCGCCCGCCCCCTTGCTCAAAGGCGGCATGACCAAAGCGGTCATAGGCTGCGCGCTTTTGATCATCCTTGAGGATGTCGTAGGCCTCGTTGATCTCCTTGAACTTTTGTTCGGCACTTTTGTCACCTGGGTTGCGGTCCGGGTGATGTTTCATCGCGAGTTTGCGATAGGCCGTTTTTAGCTCGTCGGCGCTCGCCGATTTGGAGACGCCGAGAATCTCGTAAAAATCCTGCTTAGCCATGGTCGACGGGTGTTCGAGAGAAAGTTTCCCCACCACGCGTCATCCCGGCGGAAAATCCGCCGGGATGTTCGCAACTTGTCGGCACCTCCATCGCGCCGATTACGCCGAACCCCGCTTCTTCTGATCATCCACCTCCTCGAAATCGGCGTCGACGACCTTGTCGCTACCGCCCGCAGCCCCATGGGACGGCCCACCTTGAGATGTGCCGCCGTCACCGGCACCCGCCTGTTCGGCCTGCTGGGCCTTGTAGAGCGCCTCGCCGAGCTTCATCGAGACCTGGGCCAAGGCCTCAGTCTTGGCCTTGATCTGCCCGGCGTCTTCGCTGCCGAGGGTGTCCTTCAAGGCTTGGACCGCCTGTTGTACTGCGTCGCGGTCGGCCTGCGGAACCTTGTCACCGCTCTCGTTCAAAGTACGCTCGGTCGTATGGATCAAAGCGTCGGCGTTATTCTTTGCCTCGACCAGCTCGCGGCGCCGCTTGTCTTCGTCGGCATGGGCCTCGGCGTCCTTGACCATGCGGTCGATATCGGCCTCGGAAAGCCCGCCCGAGGCCTGTATGCGGATCTGCTGTTCCTTGCCGGTCGCCTTGTCTTTGGCCGAGACCTGTACGATGCCGTTTGCATCGATGTCGAACGTCACCTCGACCTGCGGCATGCCCCGCGGCGCGGGTGGGATCCCGACTAGATCAAACTGGCCGAGCAATTTGTTGTCCGCCGCCATCTCGCGCTCACCCTGGAAGACGCGGATCGTAACCGCCGTCTGATTGTCCTCGGCGGTCGAGAAGATCTGGCTTTTCTTCGTCGGTATCGTCGTGTTGCGGTCAATGAGCCGAGTGAACACGCCACCCAACGTCTCGATGCCGAGGGACAAGGGGGTCACGTCGAGGAGCAGGACGTCCTTGACCTCTCCCTTCAGAACACCGGCTTGGATTGCCGCACCAACCGCCACGACCTCGTCGGGATTGACGCCGCGGTGCGGTTCCTTACCGAAGAACTGTTTGACCGTCTCTATAACCTTGGGCATGCGGGTCATGCCGCCTACCAGGATCACCTCGTCGATCTCGGAGGCTTTCAGCCCCGCATCCTTGAGGGCGCTCCGGCAAGGCCCGATAGTCCGCTGGATCAGATCGTCCACCAAAGCTTCGAGCTTGGCCCGGGTCAGCTTGATGTTGAGATGCTTGGGCCCGTGCTGATCGGCAGTGATGAATGGCAGGTTGACATCGGTTTGCATCGACGATGACAATTCGATCTTGGCCTTTTCTGCCGCTTCCTTCAGCCGCTGCAGCGCCAACTTATCGTTGCGCAGATCAATGCCCTGCTCTTTGCGGAACTCGTCGGCGAGGTAGTCGATGATGTTCTTGTCGAAATCTTCGCCGCCGAGAAAGGTATCGCCGTTCGTCGACTTCACCTCGAACACGCCATCGCCGATCTCTAGAACCGAGATGTCGAACGTTCCGCCACCTAGGTCGTAGACCGCAATCGTGCCGCTGCCCTTTCTTTCCATACCGTAGGCGAGTGCCGCGGCAGTGGGCTCATTGATGATGCGCAGCACTTCGAGCCCGGCAATTTTACCGGCATCTTTGGTCGCCTGCCGCTGGCTGTCGTTGAAGTAGGCGGGCACGGTGATGACCGCCTGCGTGACCGTCTCGCCGAGATACGCCTCGGCGGTTTCCTTCATTTTTTGCAGAATGAACGCGCTGATTTGGGAGGGTGCGTATTTCTTACCGCGGCTCTCGACCCAGGCGTCGCCATTGTCGCCGGTAACGATCTTATACGGCACCAGATCCATATCCTTCTTCACCATCGGATCGGTGAAGCGGCGACCGATCAGGCGCTTGATCGCAAAGAAGGTGTTTTCGGGGTTGGTCACCGCCTGGCGTTTCGCTGCCTGACCAACCAGGCGCTCGCCGGATTCGGTAAACGCAACCATCGAGGGCGTCGTGCGCATCCCCTCGCTATTCTCGATGACCTTGGTGTTCTTGCCTTCCATTACGGCAACGCACGAATTCGTCGTTCCGAGATCGATACCGATGACCTTGCTCATAGACACCTCTTTCTAAAGCAGGAGCGGGCGGCCCGGGGAAGGCACCGTCCCGATCCCCCGGGAAGTGAAGTGATGACAGCCATCCCCTCACTGTGGCTGGGGTTTATATATGTGAGGCGCCATGCCGCTACAACCACGCGGGCCGTCGCCTCTGAAGCCAAATCAACCATCTTCAAGCGGGTTCGGTTGGCTTCGGGCCGCCTTTCGCGACACCGACCATGGCCGGCCGCAGTAGGCGGTCATGCAGCACGTAGCCGGGCTGTAGTACCTCGACGACAGAGCCGCTCGGCTGGTCCGGCCGCTCGGCTTCGAAGATCGCCTGATGAAAGTTGTGATCGAAACGCTCGCCTTGCGGATCGATGCGCTTGATCCCATGGCGCTCGAAGACGCTGAGGAGTTCGCGCTCGGTGGCCGCCACTCCGGCCACAAGGCTGCGCGTACGTTCGTCCTTCGCCTCCGATTCCGGCAGACTGTCGAGCGCCCGACGGAGGTTGTCCGCCGCCGAGAGCAAGTCCTTGGCAAAACTGGCGACCGAGTACTTCGACGCATCCTCGCGCTCGCGCTGCGCGCGGCGGCGCACGTTCTCGGTCTCGGCGAGCGCACGCAGCAATCGATCCTTGTACTCCGCGAGCTCCGCCTCTAGCTCGGTGACCCGAGTGTCTGCCGAAGGTTCCTCGGCCTGTGATTCGATTGGCGCGCCAGCGAGGCCGTCTACGTTGTTATTGGCGGCCTCCTCCGCCGTAGGTAAGCCCTGCTGCTCCTTAGTGGTCGTATCGTCCATGGTTTGTCCTATCCGATGAGGCGCCCGATCATCTTGGCGGTGTAGTCCACCATCGGGATGATCCGGGCGTAGTTGATCCGGGTGGGGCCGATGACGCCGATCGCGCCGACGATCTGTTCGCGGCTGTTCTGGTAGGGGGCAATGACCATCGAGCAGCCAGCGACACCAAAGAGCCGGTTTTCGGCGCCGATGAATATCTGGACGCCTTCCCCCTGCTTGCTTGCATCAAGCAGACGCAGCATTGTCTCTCTGGTTTCGAGCATCTCGAACAGAGTACGCAAGCGTTCGAGATCGGCGAGGGCGGTGACGTCTTCGAGCAGATTAGCCTGGCCGCGCACTATAAGCGCGCTGCCCTCGTCGCCGCCGGCCCAGCTGGCAAGGCCCGCCGCCACAAGCTTCGATGTCAGCTGGTCGAGCTGAGCCTTATTGGACACGATCTCTTGCCCGATTTCCGCTTTCGCCTCTTCGATCGTCCGGCCGATCAGCCTGGCATTGAGATAATTGCTCGCCGAAATCAGCGCTGCCGGGGGCAGGCCGGCTGGGACTTCGATGACGCGGTTCTCGACGAGCCCGTCCTCCGTTACCAGCACGACGAGAGCGCGCCCTGGGCCGAGATGGACGAATTCGATGTGCTTTAGCGGCCGGTCCTGGTTGGGCACCACGACGATGCCCGCACAATGCGACAGGCCGGACAACGCGGTCGTTGCTTCCTCCAGCGCCTGAGGCAGGCTCTTACCGCGTGCAACGCATAAGCTTTCGATGCTGCGCCGCTCGTCCTCTGCTAGGCCCCCGATCTCCAGAAGGCCATGGACAAACAGGCGCAATCCGAGCTCGGTCGGCAGCCGGCCTGCCGAGGTGTGAGGCGCATAAAGCAGGCCGGCATCTTCCAGATCGGCCATGACGTTGCGGATCGTCGCGGGCGACAAGTTCTGTTCGAGCCGTCGCGATAGGGTGCGCGAGCCGATCGGCTCTCCCGTGGCGACATAGCCGTCGACAATCAGGCGAAAGATTTCTCGGCTGCGCTCGTTGAGCTCGTTGATTGGGGAAGGTACGAGGGTTCGGGGCATGCGCAACCACATGTGATGATCCGGTCTCGCGGGTTGCCTCGCCCGCAGCTTCGGTCGGTCCACGGTGGAGTTGTGGATGTGGTCACCCGGGGTTCGTCAGCCAAGCGGGCCGACCCGGAGCACCGGTAGGTCGCCGCCGGCAGCCGATCCGAGCGATCGCGAAATTTAGGAACGCCTCTCGCGGGCGTCAACACGCCGACTGGGACAATCCCGCGATTTTAGGTCTATTGGCGCGCCGGCCAGTTACCCGGCGGGTGACCGGTGTCTCACAAGGTCTTCTTGAAGGTGGCCTCGTAGGATTGGCCGTTGGGCGTCGTCATTCGCCCGATCAGATCTGCGATCCCCGGACGGAAGGCGAACTGCGTACCGTCCGAGTTCTGGAACCTTAGCTCGCCGTCACGAATGATCCCGGTGCCGTGCAGCGTTCCGCCGGCGACTCGAGCGGTCGATCCGAGCGGCCCATAGGTGTATATGATCGAAGCGGTTCCGTCCGGATCGACATTGTCGATGATTAGCGCCGCACAAGTATTGGCGTTCCAAGCCGCGTCGCTCCATGCCCCGAGAAAACGCCGGTACGGTTCGGGGATGGTTGCCGGATCGGCGATCCGGTAGCTGACGCTCTGTTCGCAAAATATCCGGCCCGACTGCGCTTCGGCGGCGTTCGGCGGTGCTTGAGCCCAGGCCGGGGGAGCCAAGAAAATCAGCCACGCAAATGCGAGAATGGAACGCCTCATCGGAAAGACCGCCGAATCAACCGGAAGTGAACGGCACCGCACGGATCCGCTTCACGTCGGCACGGCCGGCGCTGAGGATGTAGCCGACATCCGAGCCGCCGGTCAGGTAGCGCATTCCGATCTGCAACAGCCAAGTCTGGAATTCGAGATCCTCGCGAACGCCGCCGACCCCGAACGATTTTTCGTGTGATCTGGCCGCTTTGGCCGTGGTTTCGTATGCCTCTCGCATCCGGGCATGCTGATACTGGCCGGGGATGCCCATCTCGGTGCTGAGGTCGGTCGATCCGATATGGACGACATCGATGCCGTCCACAGCTGCTATAGCGTCGGCATTCTCGATTGCTTCCGGGGTCTCCAGCATCGCGATCAGCAGCGTCTGCTCGTTCAGATAAGTGTTGATCTCCGCCTGCGAGCGCGCGGCATAGCCGAGCGCCGGTCCGGAACCCGCGGCCGAGCGGTGGCCCAGTGGCGGATATCGGCAGCTTTCGACGACGGCTTTGGCCTCCGCGACAGTGCTGACATGCGGGACCATCACACCCTGGGCGCCGCAATCGAGAATGCGGGTCGCGTCATGCGGCTCCCGGGAGCTGACGCGAGCGACGGGGGTAATGCCGAGCCCGAGCGCCGCGACGCAAATCGCTGCAGCCGTCTCGAGCGAGGTCGGATTATGCTCAAGGTCGATGTAGACCCCGTCAAATCCGCACGCCGCGGCAATCATGGCGATGTTCGGGGTGCGCATCTGATTCACCCCCATGAACAACGTGAGCTCGCCCGCCGCCAGCTTTCGCTTTGCCTGATTCTCACCAACGCTGTTCGGCATCGCCGGATCTCCCCCTTTCGGATTCGCCGGTTCGGCCGCCCCGAACCCGCATTAGCATTGCCACGTCGGAGGCTCGGCGCAACGCCCCGTCTCTACTCCGGTGCGATCGAGAGACGGCGGCAGGCCGGCTCCCACGCCGGGGCGAAACAGGGGCACCGCCGCGTCGCGGGGCTAGCAGCCCGTTTTTCGAAATTCCTCAGCCGCGCCCGACAAACGGCATCTTTGTCGCCATCACTGTCAGGAATTGTACGTTGGCCTCGGGCGTAACGGTCGCCATAAGCACGACGGCCCGAGCGACGTTCGCTACGTCCATTGTCGGCTCTTCGATGACCATCCCGCTGGCCTGCGGTACCCCGCGCTGCATGCGCGCGGTCATCTCGGTCAACGCATTGCCGACGTCGATCTGGCCGCAGGAAATATCGTATTTGCGCCCGTCGAGCGAGGTCGATTTGGTGAGGCCGGTAATCGCGTGCTTGGCGGAAGTGTAGGCTACCGAATTTGGCCTCGGCGCGTGCGCCGAGATCGAGCCGTTGTTGATAATCCGCCCACCCATCGGTTGCTGATCCTTCATGATGCGGAAGGCCTCCTGGGTGCACAGAAAGGAGCCTGTCAGGATCGTGTCGATGACGGCTTTCCAGCGGTCGAAAGCAAGCTCCTCGATCGGCGCCGCCGCGCCAAAACCGGCATTGTTGAACAGGACGTCGAGGCGGCCGAAGCGCTCCTTGGTTTTGGCAAAGAGGTTTTTGACGGCGGCGGGATCGGTGACATCTGTCGGCACGGCCAACACCTGAGCGCCGGCGCCCTCGATCTCACGCGCTACCTCCTCCAGCCGGTCCCTACGCCGCCCGGCGATGACCGCGGCAAAACCCTCCTTCGCGAGGGCGCCCGCCGCTGCCTTGCCGATCCCGCTTCCGCCGCCGGTGACAAGGGCGACCTTTCCGTTCGAGCTCATGCGTACCTCTCCTTCTCTATGAGCCGGGCACGATAACAGCTTGGTTGCCGCTGGTCACCGCGGCGCACCCCATCCCTGCCCTCTCCCCCGACGGGGGAAGAGGGAGTAGGCTGATAAATCATCTCGCCCGGCGAGCGGAGGAGCGTGAGGAGGCCATGCAGTGGAGGGGAAGCTCGCCATGTCGGGCGTAATCGAGTTGAACGGCCGGCGATACCGGAAGCCGCAGCGGCCGACCGTAATCATCTGCGTCGATGGGTGCGACCCCAAATATCTCGAGCGCGGTATTCCGGACGGCATTTTTCCGACAATAGGATCTTTCCGGCAGGAAGGTTATGTCGGGGCCGCGGACGCCGTGGTGCCGACCTTCACTAACCCGAACAACGTGTCGATCGTAACCGGGGCACCGCCTTCGGTGCACGGCATTGCGGGCAACTACTATCTCGATCGCGAGAGCGGGCGCGAGATCATGATGACCGACGAGAGCCTGATGCGCAGCGAGACGATCCTCGCGCTGATGGCGCGCACCGGCGTCAAGACAGCGGCCGTTACAGCTAAAGACAAATTGCGCAAGCTGCTCGGGCGCAACCTCGACGGCATCTGCTTCTCGTCCGAATGTGCCGGCGCCGAGGTCGCGGCACTGGTCGGGCGCGGCAGACCCGACATGTATTCTGCCGACCTGTCGCTGTTCGTGCTCGATGCCGGGCTTGCCCTTCTCGAGCGCGGCAAGGCTCGGCTACTCTATCTGTCGCTATCGGACTATGTCCAGCACGCGCACGCGCCGGGAGCGCCCGAAGCAGATGCCTTCAACCGGGCGCTCGACGATCGTGTGCGACGCTTTGTCGAATTGGGCGCGGTCGTAGGTCTCGTCGCCGACCACGGCATGAATGACAAGGCGCTGCCGAGCGGGGAGCCCAATGTCATTTTCCTTGAGGACGAGCTAAACCGCCGCTTCGGCTCTGGGACGGTGCGGGTAATCTGCCCGATCACCGACCCGTTTGTGCGGCATCACGGCGCTCTCGGGTCGTTCGTCCGGGTCTACGCGCAGGGCGCTGCGAATATCCCCGCTCTGATGGCGGCGAGCGAAGAATTGCCAGGGGTAACCTTGGTGCTCGACGCCGCAAATGCGGCGCGGCACTTCGAATTGCCGCTCGACCGGGAGGGTGATTTCATCGTGCTTGGCGACGCCAATACCGCGATCGGCGCGTCCTACGCCGAGCACGACCTTTCGGCGCTCGCCGGCCATCGTTTGCGCTCGCATGGCGGTCTCGGCGAGCAGCTTGTACCGTTCATCCTCTCACGGCCGCTGACCCCGGAATACCGCGAGGTCGCCGCGAGCCGCAGGCTCCGCAATTATGACATCCTCGATTTCGCGCTGAACGGCGTCGAATGAGCTACATCGGCGGCTTGACGCCATCCTTCTCCGCGGTTACGCGCGCCGCCGACAGGCTGCCGTCGTCTTTCTTTTTCTGGGCGACCATGAAGATCGTCGCGCCGGGTTTCAGCAGCCCGATATCGGCCGGGACATAGCCGACGATCGGGATACCGGGAGGGACGGTGACTTCGGCTTCGCCACCGCCCTTGTAGGTGACTTTGACCACTTGACCCTGCGGCGCGCTGATGATTTGCGCCACTGTCGCATTTGTCATCACGCTGTCTGGCACGAGGTCCCACGGAAATTGCCCTTCGGCTACACCGCGCATGTTTTCGGGAAATATATGCACCTCGATCGCCTTGAGCTTGCCGTCGGCGCCTTTGACGGAGGTGGAGGCGACGTAATCGCCCGGCTTGATGTCAGCCACGCTCTTGGTCACGACTCCGAGTACGGTGAAATTCGGGGCGAGCGCAACCGATAACGATTGGCCGTCGCGCGACTTAATCAGCAAGGTCTGGCCGTCTAGCTTGTCGACCGTGCCGCGAATCCGCGTCGGCGTCGTGTCCGGGGGGTTCTGCGCCGCGGCCGGAAGAACCAGTGCCGCGACAAAGACGGCGGCGACAAACAATTTCGAGCGCATGGCAACCCCCTCCCTGCGATTTTGATTGGCCCAACATGGCGTTGGATCGCTTGGTCCGCATCTCACATTTCGGTGACCGCCGGCGGTGCCGGCGTAATGGTCGCGGTCGAATTTGTTGTGGACAGTCGAAACGGGAATTGCCCCCGAAATGTTCGGGTCTCCACGGCGTTCGACGACACTAGTAGAGAATCAGAAAGAGACACGTCTCCCCGTCCGTCGAAAATATGCTAAACATAAACCCAACTGAGCCCGGTGATCTTGCCGCGGCAATCGGCCTTTTGTGAGGCGGATCAGCCAAGCGAACGTTGAAGTCGCGGTGCACCGCACGCCAAATCATCGAGCTCGCGTCGTTAAACGCCCAGAAGGACCGAATGAACGACTTAACAGTCAAGGTCCGGCAGCTGTCGCAAGTCGCGATCAGCCCGGCAAAATTCGCCCATTCGTGCTGCGCACCGGGCAGTTGGACAAAATGGCCGAGTGGTATCGGACGGTGCTCGCGGCGCGTATCGTCTTTCGCGACGAGCGGCTGTGCTTTCTCAGTTACGATGACGAGCATCATCGCCTGGCGCTGATTCACATTCCGGACCTCCCGCCGCGCGACCCCGAGAGCGCCGGTACCGACCATGTCGCCTATTCCTACCGCGATCTCGGCGAATTGTTAGCGACCTATCGGCGACTGAAGGCGCACGGCATCCTGCCGCATTGGCCGATCAACCACGGTGTCACGACCTCGATGTATTATCGCGACCCCGACAACAACCGGGTCGAGCTGCAGATCGACAACTTCTCGACCACCGAGGAATTACAGGGTTATTTCCAGAGCGCGGCGTTTGCTGCCAATCCGGTCGGTGTCACCTACGATCCGGAGCAACTGGTGCGCGATTACGAGGCCGGCGCGCCGATCGCCGATCTGCTGCGCATCCCGCCCTTGCCCGAGGGCAAGACCCCGTGGGACATGCTGAGCAGCCGACACTGAACGACGTCCCGGTCCACGCCTGAAGATGCGGGGTGCGGCCGGTCGCCGATCCGCGGTCAATTTCGGCCATGACGTGAACCTGACGGCAAGAATTGCCTTCACTGCTTCGGTGACCAGCCCCTGTCGAGCATAGCTCGTCCGGCTCCTCCAGCCGATCTCCATCTTCGGCACGGTCCAATCTGGACGATGCAAACCGCTCGACCCGACAATCTCAGCTGTTCCACAAAGGAAGAGAAGCAGCGGGCAGTCTCGAAGCGCCATAAATTCGACGGCGCCATGTCTGCCAAACGTTTCTGAGCTCTCTTCTGTAGGCGCCGCCAACGCCCACGCCAGCGATGCAGGCCATGACGAAGTCGGCGATCGGCCGAGATCGGACGAACAATGGCCGAGGTTCCGGTTGCCACGCTTCCAGCGCTGGCCCATCATGAAATCCCGACCGGCCCGGAGGGATCACGCGCATGCAAAGCCTTTCGCCGAACCTGCCGCCCGACAAGCAGCGCGAGATGCTGCGCCGGATGCTCACGATCCGCCGCTTCGAGGAGCGCGCCTCGGCCGACTATCTTGCCGGCAAGATCTACGGCGTCGTGCATTGCTACATCGGCGAGGAAGCGGTCGCGGTCGGCGTCTGCAGCGCGCTCGAGCGCGAGGACCGGATCATCTCGACGCATCGCGGCCACGGCCATTGCATCGCGAAGGGCGCCGACCTCAACCGCATGATGGCCGAGCTCTACGGGCGGCAGACGGGCTACTGCAAGGGCAAGGGCGGCTCGATGCACATCGCCGATTTCGGCATCGGCATGCTCGGGGCCAATGGAATCGTCGCGGGCGGGATCGCGATCGTCACCGGTGCCGGCCTTGCGGCGCAGATGGAAGGCAAGGGCGGGGTGGCTGTCTCTTTTTTCGGGGATGGGGCATCGAATGCGGGGCCCTTCCACGAATGCGTCAATATTGCAGCGACGTGGAAGTTGCCGATGCTCTATGTGTGCGAGAACAACATGTATGCTGCGCAAACCGCGGCCGCTGCGACCCACGCATTGAGCGATGTGGCGGCGCGCGCGGCCGGCTACGGCATTCCCGGTGTCGTCGTCGACGGCAACGACATCTTCGCGGTCTATCAGGCGGCAAACCGCGCTGTGGATCGGGCGCGCTCGGGCGACGGCCCGACTTTGATCGAATGTAAGACCTACCGTTGGCGTGCCCACACGGAGCGCCGGGGGCAGCCCGATCCCCGCGACCCGGGGGAGCGCGAAGCTTGGCAGCGCAAGGATCCGATTGGGCAGCTCGAGCGACAGCTGAGGGACCAGGGTGACCTCGACGACCCCGGGATGGAAGCCATGGAGCGGGATATCAGGGAGGCTCTCGAGGCCGCCGTCGCGTTCGCCGAAGCGAGCCCGTTCCCGACACCCGAGCAGGCAACCGAAGACGCCTTTGCGGCCTGAGGCGAGGAGGAAACGATGCGAGAGCTGACCTACAACGAGGCCGCCGTCGAAGCCGTCGCCGAGGAAATGCGGCGCGATCCCAAGATCTTTTACATGTCGACCGACGCGCTTCCGCCTCTGCTCCGGGAGTTTGGCGCCGAGCGGGTCAGGGCGACGCCGATTACCGAAGCGGCGCTGACCGGGATGGCGATCGGCGCGGCGGGCTGCGGCTTCCGCCCGATCGTCGACTGGCGGCAGGTGACGTTCTGCTTTGTTGCGATGGACCAGATCGTCAATCAGGCCGCCAAGATCCACTACATGTTCGGCGGTCAGGTGACCTTCCCCATTCTCTATCGCGCGGCCGTCGGGGGCGGCGGCAAAGTCGCGGCGCAGCACTCGCAGTCGCCCTACTCGATGTTCATGAATGTGGCCGGCTTGAAGATGTTTCTCCCATCGACGCCCCACGACATCAAAGGGCTTCTAAAGACGGCGATCCGCGACAACAACCCCGTCATCTCCTTCGAGTCGAGCCGGCTGATGACGCGCAAGGGACCGGTGCCGGAAGAGGATTACACAATCCAGTTCGGCAAGGCCGACGTGAAGCATGAGGGCAATGAGGTGACCGTGGTCGCCCTCGCCTGGCTCGTGCACGAGGCGCTGGCCGCGGCGGAAGAGTTCGCCAAGGAGGGAATATCGGTCGAGGTTGTCGATCCACGCACGCTCGTGCCGCTCGATGTGGAGACGATCCGCAGCTCGGTGCAGAAAACGGGCAGGCTCGTCATCGCCGACGAGGCGGGGCCGACCGCCGGCTTCTCGGCGGAGGTCGCCGCCGTCGTCACGGAGGATGCGGCGACCTTCGCGCGGCTCAAGGCGCCGGTGAAGCGGGTCTGCGCCTTGCAGGTGCCGATACCCTACAGTCCCGTCCTCGAAGATCACGTCTTTCCCGACCGCAAGCGGATCATCGCTGCGATCCGCGAGGTGCTCCAGGAAGGCGGGCCCGCCGAGGCGGCGTGAGCGCGTTCTTGGTTTTAGTTGGCTTGGCCAAACGGGGATAAAAGAGGGTCCGAGCTCAAGCCGCCACAGTCACTTCCTTTGCTTCCACCTGCTGTTTTAGGTTGAAGGGATTGCGATCTTGGACAATTCATTCAAGGGGTATCAAGAACCTGCCGCAAAACCTGGGAAAAGCAGTTAACGTGCAAATCCTCGAAACGGCGCTGCCGGAAATCAAAGTCATCATGCCGCGGCGCATTGGCGATGTTCGGGGATTTTTCTCCGAAGTTTGGAACGCGCGCGATTTTGCCGCTATCGGGGTCGACACCGTCTTCGTGCAGGACAATCATGTCCGCAACCCGCTGAAGGGGACGTTGCGGGGGCTGCATTACCAGGTGCCGCCGGCAGCGCAGGGCAAACTCGTTCGGGTGACGCGCGGGGCGATTTTCGATGTCGCGGTCGACATCCGGCGAGGCTCCCCCAGCTTCGGGCGCCATGCGGCTGCGGTACTGACCGCAGACAACTGGTACCAGCTGTGGATACCGCCGGGATATGCTCATGGCTACTGCACACTCGAAGACGATACCGAGGTCCAATACAAGACCACCGACTTCTACAACCCGGCGCATGATCGCGGCATCGGCTGGGATGATCCGGTGCTGATGATCACCTGGCCTGTGACGATCGAAACGGCGATCGTGTCCGACCGCGACCGCACTCTGCCGCGCCTGGCCAAGCAACCCGATTTGTTCGAGTACACCGAACCGCAGGCGCCCGAGGTTAAGGAGCAGACTGGCTGCAAGGCTCTGCCCTGAACCGAGGCTGCTGGGTCTCGCTTGTTATTTCGAATTCCAACATTATATTTGGTTTTACTGTTAACTATTGTTCAAATCTCACATATGTGAAAATTTATGTGGCATGGGGGAGGGCTAGGCGGCACTGAGCGGCAGCTGGGGGTTTCCTCTCGGAGACTACAAGTCGACGATGCGGCTCTCGCGGTGCTGTTGCCGGCGGTCGCCGCTAAGCGAGGCGCATCGGCGCAGAGCCTGCCGACGCAGTCACAAAAGCGCGAGAAGCCGGTCGGCCGTACTCCTGCTGGGCGGGTTCGGCTCCTCACGAGAATGGGCGTCACTCGACCAGGTGACGACTTGCCAGAGGACTGGGTGCAACACCGTCAGGTCCGTCGCAACAACCCTTCTCTCGGCGGCACCTGGGATTTCGCCCGAACTGCCGGGCTATCCCCGCCTGTAGATGCCGCGCGAAGCCCCTCAGCCAGAGAGAGCGGGAATGCGCCGGGCAGAGCATCTGCGGCAAGGCGTTTCCGGACAATCGGTATTGCAATCCGGCGTTAAGGCACTGGCCACTGATAAAAATGCCCGCTAGAAATGGTCCTATCCTATCAAGATCGGAACCACAGATGAACAAGACCGCCAAAGGAAGCAAGACAATCCGGGCCAACAAACGGAAGGCCAAACTGAGGGCGAAACACCGCCGGCAGCGAGCGCGAGCGACCGCCTAACCCTCAGGTCAGCTGCTTGACGGCGACAGGCGAGCCAAACCGTCTGGACCCATCGTGCTCTCCATACCGGCACTCGAATGCGGGGAGCGGGAAACCAATGCGCTCCCCGGCCCACCGACAGCGTTGTTAATGCCCAGTTCGGTGGCGTGACGCTCGCCTAGGTGATGGATTGCGCGTCTCAGCTCGCGTTGGGTACTTGCGATCAGCTCGAAAGTGCTGGAGAGCCGAAACAGGATCGCTAGGAGCGCCCCCATCTCCATCCAGTTCAGCAGTAGGCTAATCGTCTCAAAACTCATTTACCCCTCCCTGGCCGTTTGGGTCCTCCGGATGCCACAGCTTAATCGCTCGATTTGGCGACGTTAACCGAGCGTGGGCGTGGGCTGGCGGACGCCGTGATTGCCAAGAAATCTAACCCGCGGAGATTTTAATCAAATACCGGTCAACAGAACGCCCCGGCGAGCGTCAACAAGGTGTCTTTCGCTGGTGGTTTCTTTGGCCAGCGCCGAAATGCTGCCGACCCGCGGCCTCGGTAGCGGGCCCCCGGTCCCGTAGCGCGGCGGTGGTTCGCGAACCTACCTTGTGGTGCCCCGCCATAGTCTCCGTTTGGGTACCCGTCTGCGGACATTCAGAAAGCGGCGCTCGCTGGATCATTCAGCCCTCGGCTGATACTGACCCTCTGCCTATCAGCCGATGTCCGAAAGGATCGCTCACCGCACGCCGCCTCCCTCCGGGTCGACAGGGCAGGTGCCGTCGTTGCAGGATGCGCCGCAATCCACCCCGGGAAGGAAACCCGAAATGCCCGATACGCCAACCTTTGGCCGTTACACCGAGATCCCCTATGAACAGATGACGCCGGAGCAGCAGGAGGGCTATCGTTGTCTGATTGAGATCCGCGGTCAGGTAGGGGGGCCGAGCAGGATCTGGGTACACAACCCAAAGCTAGCGAAGGCCGCGGCTCCGCTCGGCGCCCATTTCCACCCCGGCCATTACTCGCTTTCCGAACGCGAGCGTGAGATCGCGGTCTGCATAATCAACAGTAAATGGCACTCTGCTTACCCGACCAACGCGCATGAGCGGCGTGGCAAGGAGGTTGGTCTGCCAGCCGAAAAGGTCGAGGCACTCATCGCCGGCCTTCAGACTTCATTCTCGGACGAGCGGGAGCAGGTCGTCTACGAGATGACGATGGCCCTCGCCAATTCGCGTTGGGTTCCGCAGGGGCTCTATGATCGCGCGGTCCGGGTACTCGGCCATGTCGGCATCACCGACGCAATCACCTTGATTGGCTACTACACGAGCGTCTCGATGACCTTGGCCTTTTACGACGTGCCGGCCGGAGCGCCGGGCATGGCCCGCTGAGCAACTGGAGGGGACACCCAAGGCAGTCCCAAGACGGCCAAACGTGAAGCCGCCTGGTGACGGGAGCGGGGGGGTTCGAGCGGCTTTCCTAGCCGGTCGTTGCGACCACACGAAGGACACGTTCACGTGGGTCTGAGCCGACCCGAGCCATGAACTTCGCAACCTCGTTCGGTCTGTTGTTGCTCGGGCTGTTCGTGCTGCCGGTGGTGGTCAGCGGTTGCTTGCCCGGTGCGCGCGATGGGGTGCCGTGGTATGAGGCGCGGCGCGACTCCACCGGCCTCGCGCCCGACCCGGAAACTACGCCGGAGGCGGTGATCCAGTTCTATGCCGCCCGCGCAGTCTCGTGGCGGGGGGTATTCTCAGTGCACACCTGGATAGCGGTCAAGCCGACCGGGGCCCGGCGCTATACGCGATACGAGGTGCTCGGCTTTGGCGTTGCCAACGGCGCTCCGGCAATTCGCGTGGACCGGATGGGCCCGGACAATCACTGGTTCGGTGCCCGACCGCAGATCATCCTCGACCGGCGCGGACCGGGTGTCGACGACATGATCGACAATATCCATGCCGCGGTCGCCCGCTATCCCTATCCGCACGAGTATCGCGCCTGGCCCGGCCCCAACAGCAACACGTTCACGGCATATATTGCCCGCCAGGTCCCCGAGCTTGGCCTTGACCTGCCGTCGAATGCGGTCGGCAAAGATTTCCTGCCCGAGGGCGCGCTGTTTGCCACAGCGCCCAGCGGCTCGGGGTTCCAGGTTTCGCTTTACGGCCTTGCTGGCGTCCTGCTCGCCGTCGACGAGGGCTTCGAACTGAACATCCTTGGGCTCAATATCGGGTTCGACGCCGCCGTGCCTGCGCTTAAGCTGCCGGCGATCGGCCGACTAGGGCTGGGCCGGTGACAATCGGCAATGCAAAACGACTGGATTGATGCCCACAGTGAACTGACCGCACGCTAGGAAACTGCCCAAGGGGTGCTTTTGCTGATCTGTTCGATCGGTAGGACCGATGTGCGATTCATGGCGGGGATCTTGGACCGTTAGC
>Ga0207693_10000766_pt1 | contig 28858 bp, 22 predicted proteins | sample LARL81metaG_FD_184347 | JGI IMG/M metagenome (GOLD analysis project Ga0207693, IMG submission 184347) | Corn, switchgrass and miscanthus rhizosphere microbial communities from Kellogg Biological Station, Michigan, USA - LAR L8-1 metaG... | ecosystem: Host-associated > Plants > Roots >... | reverse complement strand
GCCGGGGGACAACGTGCAGTTGGTGATTGAGCTGATCACGCCGGTGGCGATGGAGAAGGGCTTACGGTTTGCCATCCGCGAAGGCGGGCACACGGTAGGTGCGGGCACGATCAGCGAGATTATTCAGTAGCTTCCATGGGGAAGCGACCCCAGGGATGTCAGTGGTTAGGTTTCAGAATTTGCGTTTGAGCTAGAAGCTAAGAGCTACCGGCTGATAGCTACAAAAAAAAGTAGGAGCTGTATTTTTATGCCCCGAGAAATCATTACGTTGCAGTGCGGTGATTGCAAAGAGCGGAACTATTCGACCACCAAGAATCGAAAGACGATGACGGAGCGGCTGGAGCTGAAAAAGTTCTGCCGCGTCTGCCGCAAGCACACGCCGCATAAGGAAGTGAAATGAAAGTGGCCAGTGGCGAGTGGTTGGGTAGCGCCGACCACTGGAAAACGATCACTGATTTAGGGGCGTAAGCTCAACGGTTAAACTGTCGGTCTCCAAAACCGAACTTGGGGGTTCGAATCCCTCCGCCCCTGCCAGAATTTCCGGGCATCCGGAACGGTAAGCGGCAAGAAGGAAAGCGGGAGAAGTCCATGGCGGGTGTTGCAGAGCAGAACGCGCTGACGACGACGATCAGAGCTTGGCCGGAGCGGATCAAGACTTTCTACAACGACGTGCGCACCGAAATGAAGAAGGTGACCGCGCCGTCTTTCAAGGAGGTCCAGGCCACAACGGTTGTGGTTATCGTCACGGTTTTCTTGTTTGCGGCGTATTTCTGGGCGGTGGATCTGGTGATCGGGCACGGTATCGATTCGGTGTTCCGTTATTTCGGGCATCGTTGAGCGATCGGGTGGTTTAGGAAGGATTTCGAGTGTTGCCATCAATGAGTGTAGAGCCTATGCAGGACGAAGAAAAAAAAGAAGTCCAAGCAAGCGGAGGGGAGGGTGTAGCGGCTGGAGCCGCCGAGCCTCCTCGCAATCCCAATATGAAGTGGTACATCATCCATTCCTATTCGGGATTTGAGCGCAAAGTGAGAGAGTCGCTGGAATCGCGGGTGATTGCCTTCGGTCTGCAAGACAAGATCGGCAAGGTTCTGATCCCGACAGAAGCGGTCACCGAAGTTCGTAACGGCAAGAAATATACTGTGGAGCGCATGTTCTATCCCGGCTATGTGCTGGTGGAGATGGACATGGATGACCACGTGTGGCATGTAGTGAAATCCACGCCCCGGGTCACGGGCTTTGTGGGGACCGGGCAACAGCCTACGCCGCTTTCCGAGGAAGAAGTTCAGCACATCGTCTATCGCGTCGGTGAAGCAAAAGACAAGCCCAAGCTTAAGGTCAAGTTTGAAAAGGGCGAGACAGTGCGAGTTACCGAGGGGCCGTTTGCGACCTTTCAGGGTGTGGTCGATGATGTGAATGAAGACCGTTCGACATTGAAGGTGATGGTTACGATCTTCGGCCGGTCAACTCCCGTGGAACTGGAATTTAATCAGGTGGAGAAGGTGGCTTCGTAAAAAGGAAGGGTGCCAAGGCGCGATTCATGCGCTTGCGGCGCATGGCGCGGCGCGCCTAGGTCCTTCGGCTCGCAAGAAACGCGGGCTTATGATGACAATGACTTTTGAGGGTTGAGATAAATGGCGAAGAAAGCTACAGGTTCGGTAAAGCTTCAGATTGCGGCAGGCAAAGCGACTCCGGCGCCTCCGGTGGGTCCGGCGCTGGGCCAGGCGCAGATCAATATTATGGAGTTCTGCAAGCAGTTCAACGCGCGAACCGGCGCCAAGGAACTGGAAGGGCTTATCATCCCGGTGGTGGTGACGGTTTACAGCGACCGCTCTTTCACTTTTATTACCAAGACGCCGCCGGCTTCGATTCTGCTCAAGCGCGCCGCTGGTATCGCCAAAGGATCGGGTGCGCCCAACAAAGACAAAGTGGGGAAGGTGACGTTGAAGCAGGTCGAGGAGATCGCCCGGCAGAAAATGCCGGATTTGAATGCAGCCTCGGTCGAGTCAGCAATGAAGAGCGTGCGCGGGACCGCGCGTTCCATGGGAATCGAAGTCGTCGGGTAATCAAGATTGGGTAATTGGAAAATTTTGTAATTCAGCAATTGAAAATCTCAATCTTGGTTTTCAAATTACAAAATTACCCAATTGCCTCATTTAGTCGTTCACCACGGCTGATCGTAACAGCGTTCATCGGTGGGAGACAGGAAGAACTAATGAAAAAAGCCGGAAAGAACATCACTAAGGCGCGGCAATCAGTAGAGGCGCGTCCGTATCTGCTCAAAGATGCGGTGCCACTGCTGCAGAGAGTGAAATTCACGAAATTCGACGAGACCGTGGAAATTACCATGCGTCTCGGAGTCGACCCCAAACACGCCGATCAGATGGTGCGTGGCACGGTCGTCCTGCCGCACGGGTTGGGGAAATCCAAGAAGGTCCTCGTCATTGCCAGCGGCGACAAGATCAAAGAAGCGGAAGCGGCGGGGGCAGATTACGTTGGCGGCGAAGAAATGGTCGAGAAGATCAACAAAGAGAACTGGACTGACTTCGACGCACTGATTGCCACTCCAGATGTGATGAAGTCAGTGGGTCGCCTGGGTAAAGTTCTTGGACCTAAGGGTCTGATGCCGAACCCCAAGACGGGCACGGTGACTTTTGACGTCGGTAAAGCTGTGCAGGAAGTCAAAGCCGGCAAAGTCGAGTTCCGGACGGATAAGACCGCTCTGGTGCACGTGCCGGTGGGTAAGATTTCGTTTACGCCCGACAAGTTGGTCGAGAATGCCACGGTGGTGATCAGCAGCGTGATCAAGGCCAAGCCGACGGTGGCCAAAGGCAAGTACATCAAGGGCTGCTATCTGAGTTCCACCATGGGTCCGGGAATTACGATTGACACGGCGCAGGTGGAAGCGGCGGCGAAGGCTTAATCAAGGCGGCGGCCTTGAGCGCGATAGTCGCGCTTAATCTCGACCGCGTTGCGGTCGAAGCGCTGATCGCAGGCCGCTCAGGTTCGTCGGCGACGATAAAGCAGTCGGGTATTCGGGCATAAAGATCGCAAAAATTCGAGGGACTGAATATGGCGGTTAGCAGAGCGAAAAAAGTTGAGCAAGTCGACAAACTGGGCGTGGAGTTGAAGAAAGTTTCCAGCCTGGTGATTGCTACCTACAGCAAGCTGACGGTGGCCCAGGACTACGAATTGCGCAAGACCTTGCGCAGTTCCGGGGCTAAATACCGGGTCGTGAAGAACACGCTCGCCGCGCTTGCCGCCAAAGGAACTCCGGCGGAGGAGGCGTTGAAAGATCTATCGGGCGTCACCTCAATCGCGTACACCGAAGGCGATCCGGTGGCCTTGGCCAAAGCGGTTTCTAAATACGCCAAAGACAATCCCGAATTCACTTTCAAGGCCGGGGTGGTCGAAGGGCGCGTGATCTCGATCAAAGAGATTCAGGCGCTGGCTACCATGCCGTCGAAGGAAGAGCTCTTCTCCAAGCTGTTGTTCCTAATGAATGCGCCTGCGCAGCGGCTGGTCACCGTGATGAATGCCGTTGGTAAGGATCTGGCGGTGGTGATCAATCAGGGCGTGGAGAAAAACAAGTTTAAGGAAGCGTAATCCGAAAACAGTGGTCTGAATTAGTACAGAATCAGGTGCAAGTTCTGATGGTATTGGACGTCGCCGGCGAGTCGCCGGCGGCCAGTCTGGATATTGATCAAGGGCACGGGGTTGCGCCGCTCTGTCGTCGTGTTGTCTGGCACGCTGAAAAGGGCCAAGCGCACTGGAAACCTGGCTTGAGATTGAAGAAATAAGTAAACCGATAATTCGATAATTGGAGACTAGACAATGGCGGATTTGCAGCAGTTAGAAGATCAAATCGTAGGCTTGTCGTTGCTGGACGCGGCAGCTTTGGTGAAGAGGCTGGAAGAGAAGCTCGGAGTTTCGGCAGCGGCCGCGGCGCCGGTGATGATGGCGGGCGGAGGCGGGGCGGCAGCAGGGGCGGCTCCGGCGGAAGAAAAGACCGAATTCGCTGTCGTGTTGACTGCGGTAGGGGCCAACAAGATCAATGTAATCAAGGCTGTCCGCGAGGTCACCAGCCTGGGCTTGAAAGAAGCCAAGGATCTGGTCGATGGCGCTCCCAAGACCGTCAAAGAGGGCGTCACCAAGGACGAGGCCGAGAGCATCAAGAAGAAATTTACCGATGCCGGTGCGACCGTCGAAGTTAAGTAAGCCCTGCGGGATAAATGCTTTGGCTTGCCTTCGTGCGAGCCGGGGGATTCGTCCCTTAATCGGCTTAGGCTCGACGATTTAACTGGTGAATCCTGGGGTGGGGGTGGTAGCATCTATATAACACCGCTTCCCACTTCACGGTAAGGCGGCTCTTCACTCCAACGACCTAGGGAAGCGGAGCTGAGTCGCACACAGTTGGCAAGCTGTCCCGTGACTAGCGGGACGGAAAACAGGCCTGAGAACTGGCAAGGAAAGTCAAAATTTTATTGACGCAGCGCGCCGTTACTGGCGCCCGTGGGGAGCTATGCCCCCAAGGGCGCATTCGTGTCTGCGGCATGTAGGATCGGTCACCGTACACAGCGGGTCGATTGACCTGCTCGGACGGGATGAAATCCCGTCGCCACGCAACGCCCTTCGCAGCCCTCGGCTGCGCTTGAAAGTTTGGAGCCTCTGAATGTCGAAGAATAATGCCTACCGTACCCGTTTCGATTTTTCAAAAATTCCAGCCACGATCCAGATCCCAAACCTGATTGAGGTTCAGAAGCGCTCGTATGAGCGATTTCTGCAAATGGACCGGCTGCCCAGCGAGCGCGATGATGCCGGCTTGCAAGCCGTGTTTCAGTCGGTGTTCCCAATTAGCGATTTTCGCAACGTCTCCCAGTTGGAGTTTGTGGACTACGCGATAGGCAACTGGGAATGCAAGTGCGGCCACTTGAAGGGACTGCATCACCTCAGAACCACCTGCAAGAACTGCGGTTCGACGGTGATCACCGATCCCTTTCATCCCGGGGATGTGCTGTGTACGAAGTGCGGCACCTACAACGCGAACACGCCTGATTTCTGCAACAAGTGCGGCGACCCGGTGGGCTTGCAACTGAAATATGACGTGAGCGAGTGCGAGGAGCGCGGTATGACCTACTCCGCGCCGCTCAAAGTCACCATGCGCCTCACAATTTTCGAGAAGGACGCCGAGACCGGCAATCGCTCGATTCGTGACATCAAGGAACAGGAAGTGTTTTTTGGCGACGTCCCGTTGATGACCGAAAACGGTACATTCATCGTGAACGGAACGGAGCGCGTAATTGTGAGCCAGTTGCATCGCTCGCCGGGCGTGTTCTTTGAGACTGCCAACAACCGCACCTACTTCTTGGGCAAGATCATTCCATACCGTGGATCGTGGGTGGAATTCGAATACGACCAGAAGAACGTGCTGTACGTGCGTATCGACCGCAAACGCAAATTCCTGGGCACGATTTTCCTGCGCGCTTTGGGTCTGCGTTCGGGCGAAGACATTTTGCGAACCTTCTACACCGTGGACCGTCTGGTGGTTCGCGACAAGAAGCTGTTCTGGACACTTGATCCCACCAGCGAAAAGCCGACCAACCTGTTGGGCATGAAGCTGGCGCACAGTGTGAAGTCGAAGTCCGGCGAAGAAATCGCACATTCGGGACGCAAGATCAATGCCGCGACGTTGAAGGAAATTCAGAAGGCAAAGATCAGCGAAATCGAGATCGACGTTTCCGATCTCGAAGGCGCTTGGGTGGCGAGCGATGTGGTCGATACGACTACGGGTGAAGTTATGCTGGAGGCCAATTCCGAAATCACCGCGGACAAGGTTTCCAAGATTCTCGAGTCGGGCGTTGTCGAAATCAATCTGTTCTTCCCCGAGCGCGACGATGTGGGCACGGTGATTGCGCAGACTCTCAAGCGCGACGCGGTGAAAACTCCGCAAGAGGCTTTGATCGAAATCTACCGCAAGCTGCGCCCCGGCGATCCGCCGACGCTGGATACCGCAACGGCTTTGTTCCACGGGATGTTTTTCGATCCGCGTAAGTACGATTTCTCGCGGGTAGGCCGGCTGAAATTCAACATCAAGCTGTTCGAGAACCAGGACGCCAGCAAACTCGACAACCGTACACTCGAGCCGGAAGATTTCTACGGCACAATTCGCTACCTGCTTAAGCTGCGGAAAAACATCGGCGCGGTCGATGACATCGATCACCTGGGCAACCGGCGTGTACGCGCGGTCGGCGAATTGCTGGAAAACCAGTTTCGCATCGGATTGGTCCGTATGGAACGGGCGATCAAGGAAAAGATGTCTGTGTACCAGGAAATGTCGACGGCGATGCCGCACGACTTGGTCAATGCCAAGCCGGTGATGGCTGCGATTCGCGAATTCTTCGGATCGTCCCAGTTGTCACAGTTCATGGACCAGACGAACCCGCTGTCGGAGATTACCCACAAGCGGCGTCTATCCGCGCTTGGGCCGGGTGGTTTGTCGCGAGAACGTGCGGGATTCGAAGTCCGCGACGTTCACCCGACGCACTACGGACGTATCTGTCCGATTGAAACGCCGGAGGGTCCGAACATCGGACTGATTTCGTCGTTGAGTTGCTATGCGCGGATCAACGATTACGGCTTCATCGAGTCGCCGTATCGGCGAGTCAAAGGCGGTCGCGTGCTGGATTACGTCAGCATCGTGAATGCCGGCGACAGCGAGCACAAGGTCGGCGACCATCTGGAAAAACACGAGGCCGAAAAGCTCAATGCCGAATTGAAAGACAAGAAAAAGAGGGCTGCTGAACTGGAGCCTTTCTCATTCTACCTTTCGGCATGGGAAGAGGATCGCCATACCATCGCGCAGGCGAACGTGGAACTTGACGACAAGGGTCGGATCGTCGGCGATCTGGTCAATGCCCGTAAGGCCGGCAACTTCGTTTTGGTAAGCCGCGATGAAGTTGACTACATCGACGTCAGCCCCAAGCAGCTGGTTTCAGTGGCGGCGTCGCTGGTGCCGTTCCTGGAGCACGACGACGCCAACCGAGCGCTGATGGGCGCCAACATGCAGCGCCAGTCAGTTCCTCTGTTGCGCGCTGAGGCTCCGATTGTTGGGACGGGAATGGAAGGGGTTACGGCACGCGATTCGGGCGCGGTGATTCTGGCCAAGCGCAACGGAATCATTGATTCCGTCGACTCGGAGCGCATTATCGTTCGCGTCGAGGGCGAACATCATCCCGGACAGCTGTCACGCGAAGTCGGCAGCGACATTTACCAGCTCACCAAGTTCAAGCGGTCCAACCAGAACACTTGCATCAATCAAAAGCCGATCGTGCAAAAAAATCAACGTGTCACCAAGGGACAGGTAATCGCGGACGGTCCCTGCACGGATCATGGTGAGTTGGCTTTGGGACGAAACGTCCTGGTCGCCTTCATGCCGTGGCGGGGTTACAACTTCGAAGACGCGATTCTGGTCTCCGAAAAGCTGGTGAAAGAGGATTACTACACCTCGGTTCATATCGAGGAGTACGAGATTGAAGCCCGCGACACGAAACTGGGGCCGGAAGAAGTTACGCGCGACATTCCAAACGTCAGCGAATCAATGCTGCGCAATCTAGATGAGGCGGGCGTGATTCGCATCGGCGCCAGCATAAAGCAGGGCGACATTCTGGTCGGCAAAGTCACGCCTAAAGGCGAGACGCAGCTTACGCCGGAGGAAAAACTGCTACGCGCGATCTTCGGCGAAAAAGCCGGCGACGTGCGTGATGCTTCGCTCTACTGTCCGCCTGGAATAGAAGGCGTGATCGTGGATGTGAAGATCTTCTCGCGCAAGGGGCAGGAGAAGGATGAGCGCGCGAAGTCGATCGAGGCGTCGCAAATTGCGAAGTTGGAAAAGAATCTTTCGGACGAAATCCGGATTCTGACCGACGAGCGATTGAAGCGTCTGGACAACATCCTGGGCGGCAAAGAAGTTCAGGCTGATCTGCACGACGAGCGCACTAACAAGCGTTTGCTGACCAAGGACACAGTACTCGATCGCGACACCATCGAGCGTATTTCGACTCGCAACCTGAAACGCATCAGGTATGCGGACAAGGATCCGCGAGTGAACGAGCAGATCGACGAGATCGAAGAAATGACCTCGCGGCAGATCGACGTTCTGAAAAAGATCGTCAACGAAAAGAAAGATAAGCTGACCAAGGGCGACGAACTGCCACCCGGCGTGATCAAGCTGGTGAAGGTTTACATCGCCATGAAACGCAAGTTGAGCGTTGGCGACAAGATGGCTGGCCGTCACGGTAACAAAGGCGTGATTGCCCGCATTCTGCCCGACGAGGATATGCCGTACCTCGAAGATGGCACGCCGATGGAGATCGTGCTCAATCCGCTGGGCGTTCCTTCCCGTATGAACGTGGGACAGATTCTTGAAACCCACCTGGGATGGGCCGGACACGAGATGGGCAAGAAGATCTCGCAGATGCTGGCCGAGAACAGCAAAGAGGAAGCGATCCGTCGCGAACTCAAGGCGTTGTTCAAGGACACAACCCTGGCGGACACCATCGGCGATCTCAGCGATGAAGAATTGATGGCGGTGGCTCCGACTCTGACCAAAGGCGTGTTCACGGGATCGCCAGTTTTCGACGGTTCCCGCGAAGCCGAGATCAAAGCCTTGTTGAGACAGTCAGGATTGCCGGAGGCAGGCAAGACGTACTTGTACGACGGCATGACCGGCGACAAGTTCGAACAGCCAGTGACTGTCGGCTACATCTACATGCTGAAGCTATCGCACCTGGTGGATGACAAGATCCACGCGCGGTCGATTGGACCGTACTCGCTGATCACCCAGCAGCCGCTGGGGGGCAAGGCGCAGTTTGGCGGACAGCGCTTCGGAGAAATGGAAGTTTGGGCGCTCGAAGCGTACGGCGCAGCTTTCATTCTGCAAGAGCTGCTAACCGCAAAGTCCGACGATGTGTATGGCCGTACCAAGATTTACGAAGCCATCGTCAAGGGCGAGGCGGCCATGGAGCCGGGCGTGCCGGAATCGTTCAACGTGCTGATTCGTGAGTTGCAATCGCTCTGTCTGGATGTGGAGCTGATCAAGGCCGGGGAGAAGAAGCCGGTTTTGAGCGCGGCAGCAGACTAAGGCAGTTGTCCGTGGCCAGTGAACTGTGACCGGATCATCGGGCGGTTCACTGGTGGCGGACCGAAAGAATTTGCGTTTGAGAACTTGAGTTTTAGATGAACGGCCGGCTGCGAAGCACCTGCGCAGTCAGGCCCTCGGAATACTGGCCACTTGCTCTCAGGTGCCGTGTAGCGGCTACGACACAGTCGCAGGAAGCGGAGGACCACCTTGTATCGTTCTAGCCCCTTTGACATGGCAAACCCCATCGCTGATTTTGACGCCATCCGCATCAGCCTGGCTTCTCCCGAGAAAATCCGGAGCTGGTCGCATGGCGAGGTAACCAAGCCCGAAACCATCAACTACCGGACGTTCAAGCCGGAGCGTGATGGATTGTTTTGCGCGCGTATTTTCGGTCCGGTAACGGATTGGGAATGTCTGTGCGGCAAGTACAAGCGCATGAAGCACCGCGGAGTGATCTGCGACAAGTGCGGCGTGGAAGTAACGCTCTCGAAAGTACGGCGTGAGCGTTTGGGGCACATCGAGCTGGCTTCTCCGTGTTCCCATGTGTGGTTCTTCAAGGGATTGCCGAGCCGTATCGGTCATTTGCTCGATATCTCTCTGCGCGACCTCGAATCGGTTCTCTACTTCGAAGCTTACGTTGTTGTGGAGCCTGGCGATGCGCCGGTGAAGGATCACGAAGTCATCAAGGACGAAGCTAAGTATCGCGAACTTGACCAGCAATACCGTCCGGCGGGCTTCAAGGCCATGATGGGCGCTGAGGCGATCAAGGAACTCCTCAAGCGAGTTGACATTGAAGGCTTGTCGGGGGATCTGCGCGAGAAGATGAAGCACGAAAACTCGCTGCAGAAGCGGCTCAAGTACGCCAAGCGCTTGAAGGTGGTTGAGGCGTTCCGCAAGAGCGGCAATAAGCCGAACTGGATGATTCTGGATGTGATTCCGGTGATTCCACCGGAACTTCGTCCCCTGGTTCCATTGGATGGCGGGCGCTTTGCGACTTCCGACTTGAACGATCTTTATCGCCGCGTGATCAACCGCAACAACCGGTTGAAGAAGCTGATGGATCTGCACGCTCCCGAAGTGATCGTGCGCAACGAAAAGCGCATGTTGCAGGAAGCTGTCGATGCGCTGTTCGACAACGGACGCCGTGGCCGCGTGCTGCGTGGCGCCAACAACCGTCCGCTGAAGTCGTTGTCCGATACGCTCAAAGGCAAGCAGGGACGCTTCCGCCAGAACCTGCTGGGCAAGCGCGTGGATTACTCGGGACGCTCAGTGATCGTGGTCGGTCCCGAACTCAAACTGCACCAGTGCGGTTTGCCAAAAAAGATGGCGCTGGAATTGTTCAAGCCGTTCATCTATCACCGGCTAGAACAGACCGGACACTGCACCACCATCAAGCAAGCGAAAGAAATGGTGGAACAGCAGGAGCCGATCGTTTGGGACATCCTGGAAGAAGTCATCAAGGATCACCCCGTGATGTTAAACCGCGCTCCTACCCTTCACCGTCTGGGCATTCAGGCATTCGAGCCGGTGCTGGTCGAGGGCAAAGCCATCAGGATCCACCCGCTGGTTTGCACGGCATTCAACGCGGACTTCGACGGCGACCAGATGGCGGTGCACATTCCGCTGTCTCCGGAAGCGCAGGTTGAGGCCAGCGTGTTGATGCTGTCATCGCACAACATCCTCTCTCCCGCTTCGGGCCAGCCCATCACGGTCCCGACGCAAGACATGGTGTTGGGAATTTATTACCTGACCAAGGGCAAGCCGGGTTCGAAGGGTGAAGGCCGGGCGTTCGCCAACATCGAAGAAGTGTTACTGGCGCTCGAGGCGGGTGAAGTTGAAACCTTGAGCCCGATCCGACTGCGTTATACAGGTGAAGTGATTGACCTGCTCACCGCGTATGACGATCAGGAAATCATTCACACCGAACCCGTGAACTCGGAACGCGGCTTCCTGAACACGACGGTGGGACGCGCCATCCTGAACGATCATCTTCCCGAGGGCATGCCGTACATCAACGGCCTGCTCAAGAAGAAGGGTATCGCTCAGTTGGTTACGTACTGCTACCTGCGGTTTGGTTTGGAAGTGACGGTCAAGATGCTGGACGAGGTGAAAGATCTCGGATTCCGCTATGCAACCAAGGCGGGACTGTCGATCGGCATCGACGATATGGTCATTCCTGACAACAAGAAGACGCTGGTGAAGGACGCCGAGAAACTGGGGGTCGCGGTTCAGCAGCAATATCTCGACGGCGCCATCACCAACGGAGAGCGCTACAACAAAGTGATCGAAATCTGGTCGGCGATTACGGAAAAAGTCGCAGACGAAATGTTTGGTCAGATGCAGCAGCGTGATAAGGAAGGCGCACTGAATCCGATTTACGTCATGGCGGATTCCGGCGCTCGAGGATCGAAGCAGCAAATTCGCCAGTTGTCCGGAATGCGCGGACTGATGGCGAAACCTTCTGGCGAAATCATCGAGACGCCAATCACGGCGAACTTCCGCGAAGGCTTGACCGTGCTGGAGTACTTCATCTCGACACACGGCGCTCGCAAAGGTCTGGCTGACACGGCACTGAAGACGGCTGATTCAGGCTACTTGACTCGTCGCCTGGTCGACGTGGCACAAGATGTGATCATTAGCGAATACGACTGCGGAACTGTCGATGGCATCTACGTGGCGGGTATCGTGGAAGCCGGAGAGATCATCGAGCCGTTGCGCGACCGCATTGTGGGGCGCGTATCTCTCGAGAAAATCAAGGATTACGACGGTGGCGTGATCGTAGACATCAACAATGAAATAACCGAAGACCTGGCCAGCGCGATTCAGGCGGCAGGCATCGAAAGGGTGAAGATCCGTTCGGTCCTGACCTGTGAGTCCAAACGCGGAGTTTGCGTGATGTGTTATGGACGCAACCTGGCGTCGGGTCGGCTGGTTGAATTGGGAGAGGCTACGGGCGTGATTGCGGCACAGTCCATCGGCGAACCGGGAACGCAGCTCACGATGCGTACCTTCCACATCGGGGGTACGGCGTCGCGAGTCTCAGAGCAGTCGCGACTGGATGCGAAGAGCGCGGGCACGGTGCGATTCATCGGGTTGCAAACGGTGAAGTCGAAATCGGGCGACCTGGTGGTGATGAATCGCCAGGGCTCGATCGCGGTGGTAGACGACAAGGGCCGCGAACGCGAACGCTACTCGGTGGTGTACGGCGCCAAGTTGAAAGTCAACGAAGGCGATCAGGTAACGCTGGGACAAGTCATGGTCGAGTGGGATCCTTACACGTTCTCGATTCTGACGGAAATCGGCGGCACCATCCAGTTCAAAGACTTGCAGGAAGGCGTGACGCTGCACGAAGAAGTTGACGAAGTAACCGGATTGTCGCGCCACGTGGTGGCGGATTCGCCCGACGAGAAACGGCAGCCGGCGATCGTGATCAAGGGTAAGGCGAGCAAGCGGTACCTGATGCCCTCACGGGCTCACCTGATGGTACAGGATGGCGAGACGGCTCATCCGGGTGATGTGCTGGCAAAGATCCCGCGAGAGACTACCAAGACCAAGGACATCACCGGCGGTCTGCCGCGCGTGGTGGAATTGTTCGAAGCGCGTAAGCCGCATGAAACCGCGGTCATCAGCGAAATCGATGGCACGGTGAAGTTCGGCGAAGTCTCGAAGGGTCAGCGCAAGATGTACGTGGTCGCCGACAACGGCACCGAGAAGGAATACTCGGTACCGCGCGGCGTTCACATCAACGTGCAGGAAGGCGAACGGGTCAAGGCGGGCGAACCGCTGATGGATGGTCCGCTCAACCCGCACGATATCCTGGCCGTGCTGGGCGAAAAGGAACTGCAGTCCTACCTGGTGAACGAAATCCAGGAAGTGTACCGGCTGCAGGGCGTGAACATCAGCGACAAGCACATCGAAGTGATCGTTCGCCAGATGATGCGCTGGCGCAAAGTGGAGGACGTGGGCGATACCCAGTTCCTGCTGGAACAGCAGATCGACAAATTCCGCTTTGCGGAAGAGAATGAGCGGGTGATTGCGCAGGGCGGACGTCCGGCAACGGGCCGGCCGCTGCTGCTGGGTATCACCAAGGCTTCGCTCTCGACCGACTCGTTCATTTCAGCGGCGTCGTTCCAGGAGACCACGAGGGTGCTCACCGAAGCTTCGATCAACGGAGCGGTGGACCACCTGCGCGGCCTGAAGGAGAATGTCATTGTCGGACGGCTGATCCCGGCTGGCACTGGCATGGAGTACTACCGCAACGTGCGGCTCTCGCCTGAGATGGAAGAGGCGGCTGCCAAGGTGCAAGAGGAAGTTTCGCACGCCTACGAGGAAGCCGAGCGCGCTCTCGAGCTGATGCGTACGGAGGGTGAAACTGAGGAACTGACGGCGGAGTAATCGGTTCGGAGCGAACCAAAGGGACGGCAGTCACTTCGCCGTCCCTTGGTTCCTTCCGATCTGGAGTTCCCATGCACGCAAACCCACAGCGATTGCAAGATCAGGAACGTAGTGCTACTTCGCAGTTGCACGCCGTGTCCCGGCACAATACTCTGGGGCCAATCATGTTGCGTTTCTCGCGTCTGCTTCGACTGGCCTTCTGGCGTGCATTTCAGCATGACGCTTTTGCTACCGCCAAGGCGTCGGCGTATTCCGCCATTCTGACTTTTTTTCCTGCGCTGCTGGTGATCGGCGCAGTGCTCGCCACCTCCCGTCAAACTGATGAATACCTGCGCGAAGTTTCTTACGCGCTAGGCAGAATTTTGCCTGCCGGAAGCGCCACGGCGCTGGCCTATCTCAGGGGCACCACCCAGCGTTCTGTTGGCGTTCTGGTCTCAGCGTCATTGATCACGTTGTGGACTGCGTCCGGCGTGATGATTTCCTGGATGGAGGGTTTTCGCCGGTGCTATGAGCTGCCGAAGACATGGGGATTGCTGAAGGAGCGGTTGATCGCGTTTTCGCTGGTAATCCTAGCCGGCATCCCGCTTACTTTTTCTACTGTGCTTGTGGCTTTCGGCAATCGCATTGAGACGCGGATTCTTTTCAATCTTGGCCACGAGTTTGGTCCATTCATCCTGTTGATGTGGACAGCCATCCGCTGGCTGATTGCAGGGCTTACTAGCATTGCAGTGATTTCTTTGATCTATCACAACGCGGTCCCGCGCACACAACCCTGGCATAGTGTGCTGCCGGGAGCGACACTGGCTTCGGCTCTTTGGTTTGCGGCCACGGCCATCTTCGGCTGGTATCTCCAGCGCTATGCCGATTACAGCATTTTGTATGGATCGCTGGGCGTTGGCATCGCGCTGTTGGTGTGGATGTACATGATTTCTCTCGTCGTCCTGGTGGGCGCGGAGTTTAATGCCATGCTATTCCCACGCGCAAGGCTGGGAATCGAACTGATCGAGACCAACGCTCATCTGAAAAGACGCGTATAGACGCGAACTTCCCGCTCATTGCAAGGCCCAGCTGTTTTTTAATCAAAAATCCATCATGCTGAAGTAGGAAGGCGTGTAATCTTTAACAAATTGCACGAGCGAGATGCTCGCGCCTACATTTACTTGCGATGGGGAGAATTTGAAATCAGGCAAAGTAGATCTTGTTGCTGGAGAGCTTTCGGCCGATGTGTCTTCCACGGCTGCGCGGCACGCCAAAATTATCTGCACGATTGGGCCCTCTTGTAACGGCGAGCCCATGCTCCGCGAATTGATGCGGCTGGGCATGGACGTGGCGCGGTTGAATTTTTCTCACGGCACGCACCAGGAGCACGCCCGGAATATCGCCCGCCTGCGCCGGGCAGCGAGACTGGAAAGCCGCACCATCTGCATCCTGCAGGACCTGCAAGGGCCAAAGATACGCACCGGCCGCCTTAAGGGGCACGAGTCCGTCACCATCAAGAGCGGTTCCCAAGTCACCATTACGCCGCGCGATGTCGCAGGAACTGCGACTCTTATCTCCACAACATTTCCGGTGCTAGCGAAAGAAGTGGGAGCAGGTGCGCGGATCCTGCTGTCCGATGGTCTTATCGAGCTGCGGGTAACTCGAGTTCGAGGAAGCGAGGTTCAGTGTGACGTGGTGAACGGTGGCGAGCTGACGGAGCATCAAGGCATCAATCTGCCGGGCATTGCGCTGTCCATTCCGGCGCTTACGGCAAAAGACCGTGCCGACCTGGAATTCGGTCTGAGGAGTGGCGTCGACATGGTGGCATTGTCGTTTGTGCGCTCGGGGGCTGACGTTCGCAGCGTCAAGCAGATCATCGGGGCGCGGGGGCTGGACGTGCCCGTAATTGCCAAGCTGGAGAAACCACAGGCGCTGAAGCAGCTGGAAGAAATCTTCGAGGCCTCGGATGGTGTGATGGTGGCGCGTGGCGACCTGGGAGTGGAAATGCCGGCGGAGAAAGTGCCGGTGATTCAGAAGTACGTAATTCGCCGGGCTGCCGACTGGCGCAAGCCGGTGATCATTGCCACACAAATGCTTGAATCGATGATTGAGAATCCGCGTCCCACGCGGGCGGAGGCGAGTGATGTGGCGAACGCCGTGTTCGATGGTACAGATGCGGTGATGCTATCGGCGGAGACTGCCACGGGGCTTTATCCGCGAGAGACGGTAGCGATGATGGCCAAGATCGTCGTGGAGGCGGAGACGAACATGGCGGAGTTTATGCAGCCGCGACGTCGCCAATCTCGCCGTCTATCAATTGCGGAAGCCATTTGTGAATCCATTGCTCATGCTGCCGAAGATCTGCGGATGGGCGCGATCGCGGTGTTCACGGAGACTGGAAATACGGCAATCCTGATTTCCAAATATCGGCCGCAAGCTGAGATCTATGCCTTCTGTCGTGCACTGCCGGTATGCAACCGGTTGAATCTGCTTTGGGGAGTGCGCCCGGTGCTACGTCCTCAGACTTTCACGGCAGAAGAAATGCTACATGCCGCAGAGCAGGAGCTGGTGCGACGGGGACGGGTAAAGACGGGCGACGTCCTGGGCGTGGTGGCAGGTACGCAAATGGCGTCGGGGTCTACCAATTTCATGCGGCTGCATCTGGTGACTGCGGAAGAAGAACGCGTAATTTCGCGGCGAAAACTGGGTCGCAATAAGAGCGGTAAAAAGCGCACCTCCGGCCGTTCGGGTTCGCTTGTGCGCAAATAGCCGGGATCCTAAAGCTTTGTTAGTTTTCAGTCTTCCGTTGGTTAGTTTGGAACTTCGATGTCTGCGACGATCCAGGTGTTTCAAGACAGTTCTCTCAGCGTGCCGGTGCGGGGATTCCTGCATCGCCCAGAACAGCCGTCCGGTCGCGGGCTTGTGCTGGTCCATGGCGCAGGTTCCAATGCGAACAGTTCTCTTTTGAGCGCACTGGCGGAATCCTTTGCTGGTGCCGGTTTTAGCGTACTGAGGTGTGATTTGCCGTTTCGGCAGAATCGTTCATTTGGTCCGCCGCGGCCGGGAGATGCTGAACGCGATCGCGAAGGATTGCGCACTGCCATGATGGCAATGCGGAATCTTGGCCAGGCGAAGTTATTCTTGGGCGGCCATTCTTACGGCGGGCGTCAGGCGACCATGTTGTGCGCGGAGGATCGCGAGCTTGCCGCCGGTCTCTTGTTGCTCTCTTACCCATTGCATCCGCCGCGCAAACCCGCACAGCTTCGAGTCCAGCATTTGCCCAAGTTGCAAGTGCCGGCGTTATTTGTGCATGGGACGCGAGATCCGTTTGGAACTATCGAAGAGATGGAGTCGGCATTGAAGATGATTCCGGCAAAGGCCAGGCTCATGGTCGTGGATGGGGCTGGCCACGATTTGGGTTTTAAGGGGAAAACGACGAGGGATGGTTTGGCGGGATATGTGGTGTCTGGGTTTGAGGGATGCTTTGGTGACTAGAAGTGGGTTTAACAGTTCTCGCAGAGTCTCGCATTGGTAAAGGATCAACTGCCGGGGCTTTGTCCGGACCGGACAGCTCGGGGCCGACCGTCCCACGTGGTCTTGTTAGTTCACCCAGCCGGATTTTGAGCCGCCGTTCTTTTTGTCTTCGTCAGGCGGAATGTAGTTGCCCTGTTCGTCGAAGGTGACGGTGCGGTCATGCTTTCGCATGTAGACTTCGAACTTGCGGGCCGCGCGACGACGTTTCCAGCGGTAGTAGCCATTTCGCATACCGTAAAAACGCTCCGATATGCCAATTTGAGGAAGGCCTTTTCGCGCTAAAAATTTTACATAGATGTACCCGAAAAACAGGCCACCGAGATGCGCCACGTACGCAACATTGCCACCACCCTGAATCGCGAAGGCCAAAGTCACGACGATCAGAATTGCGACAAAGTATTTCGCCTTTAGCGAAACGGGGAACGGAATCATCATGATTTCGTTCTCCCCGAAGACCATTCCAAACGCGATCAGGATGGCAAAGACTCCACCGGAAGCTCCCACAGTGATGGAATCAGGACGACCCAAGGCGTGGGCAAACGACAAGACGATTGTGGTGAGGGCTGCACCGATCACGCCGAAGGAATACAGCTCAACGAAACGCCGTGTACCCCAGGAACCTTCAAAGGCGGCGCCGAACATCCAGATGCCGATCATGTTGCCAAACCAGTGCCAAAAACCGGCATGGATAAAACTATAGGTTACGACTTGCCAGATCCAGCCGTGCAGGACCACCTGTTGTGGCTGCAGGGCGAGGTAGTCGAACACCCATCGCACGACATCCGGAAGAGCAACCCCGAAGAGTTCCAGCAACAGGAAGACAGCCGTGTTGGAGGCAAGCAGCCAGATCACCGCACGAGTAAATGGTGGCAGGCTCAGCGTCATTTCCCGGCTTCGTACCAAAACTCGCTCTCCCTTTAGTTAATCAATGGCTGACCTGGCGACCCCGCTTGAGACGGCCCCTCGGTCCTTACTCGCCTCTACACTACTTTCTCACCTTTCGGGCTGGGGAACCACTGGCAGGCTCCCGTGTCCCTCAGAATCGACGGCCCGCACCGCAAAGATTACATTGTCCTTCGAGATGGGCAGAGTTGTATGGGTAACCTTTCCAACGACTTGCGAATGTTCCCATTCCGGGCTGATGGTCGCGCGCCACATCACTGCGTAAGAAGGATTGCCCGGTGAAGCCTCCCAGGTAATGGTTGAGTTGTTTTCGAGGTCTTTGGCTTGTAACCGAACCTTGCCAGGCGGAGCTGGAGCTGAAGCCAGGGAGGCGAGGGCTGCCGCGTTTAGACGCGCCACATTGGCTACATAATCGAAATTCACCCATTTGGCCACATCGCCGTATTCGATGCCGTTCTCGGTGCGAATGTTCTGGTGCTGGCGGTTGAAGTCCTCGCGGAACTCGGTGAAGCGGACGGCGGCATATCCCTCCTCGTTGAAGGAAATGTGGTCGCCGCCGCGAAGATAACGGTCCAATCTGAATTCGAGCAGGGGTTTGACCCCGGTGTTATAGGTTCGACCGACTTCCGCGATATAGCGCGCGACCTGGCGAGATGTCGAATCGCTTTCGCCGCCAAGGTTTCTTATTAAGTGCAGATCCTTTTCGGTAGTTGTAATCGGCACACCCTCGGAGAAAACACGCACCACGGTCGGATCCTGTTGAGGATCGCGATTGCCGCCTACGATGTCGTTGTTAAGCGCGGCTTCAATGTCCCAGCCTTGCGCTTTTGCCATTTTGGCGAAATGCGAACTGCCATTCAGCCCCTGCTCCTCGCCCGCCACCGTGAGAAAAATAATGCTGGCAGGAAACTTCAGCTGGCTTAGAACGCGAGCGCATTCCAGGCTGACGGCGGTGCCGCTGGCGTCGTCATTCGCTCCGGGTGCGGTACCGCTCACATCGAAACTGTTGCTGTTCCGCGAATCGTAGTGTCCGGTGACCAGCACAATCCGGTTGGCACTTTCAGGATCGGTACCCTTCAGAGCCGCATAAACATTGGTGATTACCGTAGGTTCCGGAATACGGTCAACAGGGCCTTCGGTAAAACCATCGGTCTTTACGTCAAGACATCCGCCACAATCGCGTGAGTAACTCTCGAATTCTCCCTTAATCCATTCACGTGCGGCTCCGATGCCGTGGCCGGCTTTGATCGATTCGGGATCCTGAGCAGAGAGGGTAAGGCGGGTCTGAAAACTCACTAACTTTTCAATATCCGCCTGAATTCGCTGCGCCGAAATTTGCCTCAGGGCTGCTGCGATCTTAGGATCAGCGGAGAGCTTTTCGGCGTGTTCCGCGGCTCTTACCATGGTGCGGCACAGTACAGTCGTAGCCAGAAGGGTCAGAGAAAAAATGAAGAGATTTCTGCTGCGAATCATCATGTCCACAGGTAGGCTTGTAACGGTGCCCCTTTCCGCCGCCAAGCCACTTGACCTCTGGCTCCGGAGAAACTAAATATTAACAGGAGCATTCTTATCTAAGGTGGAGGCCATTATGATTTATTGTCCGGAATGCGAGACTAATCTCGACATCGAAGAAGAAGAAGTTGACGAAGGTGAGATTGTTTCTTGCCCAGAGTGCGGCACAGATTTTGAAATTGTCACGGTCAGCCCGATCGAGTTAAAGCCAGTCGAGGAAGCGATCGAAGATGACGACGAAGTGGAAGAAGCGGAGGATGGTGACTATTCCTAGGTCTGCACGCCCCTTCATGTTTTCCGCACTGAGCAGTTTCAGGTTCTCAATCCCAATCGCTGTGTTGTGTTTCATCACTGTGCAGATGTGGGCCAACACTCTGGCTGCTGCCCAGAGACCTGACCAGCCTTATGCGCTCCTATTTGGAACCGTGTGGGGGCCCGATGACCATCCCCTCTATGGCGTCAAAATAAAAATTCGCCGGTCGGACCAGAAGAGAGCGCATTGGGAACTGCTGTCGGACCACCGTGGAGAATTCGCGCAGCGATTACCGGAGGGCCCAGCGGACTACCTGGTGTGGGCGGATCTGAAGGGCTATAAGTCTGTTAGCGGCAAAGAGTTACATCAGGATGGCGAGATCAAGGTGCACGTCGACAAGGACGAGCGGGAAGACATCGGTTTGCATCTAAAGGAACAGTGAATTGCAGGTAATCTGGAGCCAGCAGTCGGCGCGAGGCTTCAGTTCGTGGCGAAATGGGGAGGCCCATGGGGAGGCCCGATGAAAAGAATGAGAAAGCACCAGGCGATGACGCTAGTGGCGGTTGTGCTGAGCGCGCTTCTATGCAGTCTGCCCGCCGTCGCCAAGGACAAAGGCGATTCTGGACGATTGCTCACTGGACGAGTGGTCGACAAGCAAGATGCTCCGCTCGCCAGTTCGGTGGTCTATCTGGCTAACACCCGAACCCGTGCGGTCAAGACTTTCATTGTGGGTGCGGATGGGAATTACCGGTTCCCGGCTCTTTCGCCAAATGTGGATTATGAAATTTACGCACAGTTCCAGGGACACAAGAGCGACACCAAGACCGTGAGTCAGTTCGACACCCGCCCACAGGTAAACATCAATTTGAAGATTGATACGAAGTGAAACGCGGGCACCCTCGCCCGCGAAGTGAAAAATTCAGAGAGCCAGCCTAACAGAAATCAAAAACAACCAAAACCAGTCATAAGCCGGGGGCCAGGAAGCCTGTGTCTCTACTAGCTATTTTCGCCGCCCGCTCGTTTCCACGTAATCAAGTCGCCAATAGTCGAACCGCCGGTGCTTGAAACCGGCTGCTTGTAAGCTTCGACTTCGGAGCGCGATGCTTCTTCTCCGACTGCCTTGATGCTGAGTCCCACTTTCTTTTCCTCTGGATTCATTTTGATAATCTTGAAGTCGTGCTCGCGTCCCGGCTCCAATGTCATGGGCTGCCCGTTTCCGTCGACCGCCTCGGAGTTGTGGCACAGTCCTTCGATGCCTTCCGCTATCTCGACGAATGCACCGAAACTGGCCACCCGCAAGACTTTGCCGTGAACCACATCGCCGACGTGGTGCTGCTCAAAGAAGGTTTCCCATACATCTGGCTGGAGCTGTTTGACGCCCAACGAAAGCCGTCGTTTATCCGGCTCGATGGCGAGAACGATGGCCTTTACGCGGTCACCCTTCTTCAAGACTTCAGAAGGATGCTTCACTCGCTTGGTCCAGCTCAAATTGCTCACGTGAACCAGGCCGTCAATGCCTTCTTCGATTTCGATGAATGCTCCGAAGTCCGTCAGATTGCGGACACGTCCTTCAACAGTAGCGCCCACTGGGTACTTATCGTGCAACGCGTCCCATGGATTGGGAGCCAGTTGACGCATGCCCAATGAAATACGACGCTCCTGCGGATTAACACTGAGTACGACACAGTCAACCTGATCGCCTACATTGACCAGCTTCGAGGGATGTTTAATACGCTTTGACCAGGTCATCTCGCTTACGTGAACCAGGCCTTCGATCCCCTGCTCCAGTTCCACGAATGCGCCGTAGTCAGTGACGCTGATAACGCGTCCGCTGACATGCGCGCCGACGGGATATCGATGGGTTGCATCAAGCCAGGGGTCGGGGGTGAGCTGCTTAAATCCCAGCGAGACGCGTTGTTTATCTTTGTCGAACTTCAACACTTTTACCTGGATCTGATCGCCTACGTTGACCAGGTCGCGGGGATGTGTGAGGCGTCCCCACGACATATCGGTAATGTGCAGCAAGCCATCGATCCCGCCTAGGTCCACGAACGCGCCATACTCGGTGAGGTTTTTCACTACTCCGGTAAGCACCGCACCCTCTTCGAGATGCTCCAGAGTCTTTGATTTTTTCTCGTTCTGCTCCTCTTCAAGCAGTTGCTTGCGCGAAACCACGATGTTGCCGCGCTTCTTGTTAAGCTTGATGACCGCGACTTCGATGATGTCGCCCTTCAGGACATCCAGATTGCGCACCGGACGCAGATCGGTTTGCGAGCCAGGCAGGAAGGCCTGCGCTCCCAGAATATCGACGGTCAGTCCACCTTTGATGCGCTCGACGACCACTGCCTTAATCGGCTTCTTCTCGTTGTGCGCCTTTTCAATCTCGTCCCATGCGCGCAGCCTTTGCGCCTTCTGGTGGGAAAGGTTGATATAGCCTTCCTCAGTTTCGCCCTTGTCCCGCATCACGTCGATTTCGTCACCGGGCTTGAACTTGGGATTGCCGGTGTGATCCAGCACTTCGGCAAGCGGCAGCATACCTTCGGACTTGGCGCCGATATCCACCACTACGTGAGTAGCGGTGATTTTCAGCACGGTGCCCTTGATGACGTTGTCTTCGCGTGCGGCTTCCTCGCTCTCAGTGGTGAAACTTTCGAGTGCCGAAGCGAAGTCTTCGGTGGTGGAAGGTTTTTCGTCCGGGCTCTGAGCTTCCATGCGAGCAGACTGTGACAACTGGGAGGAGTCGTTGTTTGAGATCGAGCCCTCCAGGTGTTCCGCAGGACGCTCAGCTACAGAAGTCGAAGTGGCGGAATCCATGTCGTGGGCGGTGGTGTCGTCGGGCAAGTTTAATGGCCTCTCTCGGGTTTACCTCGCACGTAGGTGCGGGGCTCAATAGCGGGGCGGTTAGCGGACGGCTGGCGTTAGTCTAAGGTTGTGTTGAGCCCACCCTGGCGGACGGACTGGAACAATCCCAGCGGTCGGACGTCTCTAAGCAAACCCGCGTCCAAAGGGAACCATTCGAGTGTAGCAACCGCTTCCGAACAGTGTCAAACGGCAAAAGGCGAGAATCGAGCGGGGGAGTTGTCTCGCCCTCGCGCCCACATCTCCGGTTCTGCTACTCTGCCCCTGCGATGGACTACCTTTGGACTCCCTGGCGATACTCCTACGTTTCCGGAATCGATAAATCCTCTGGATGCGTCTTCTGTGATTTGCCCAGAGCCGGTAACGATGCCAAAGCCGGCATCGTGTATCGAGGTCAGCATGGCTACGTGGTTCTCAACACCTATCCCTACACCGCAGGACACATCATGATTGTTCCCTTTGCCCACTTGGATGAACTGCAAAAGTTGCCGGCCGACGCAGCCCACGAAGTCATGGATCTTGCGCAGAGAATGGAGAGGATACTGCGCAAACTCTACACTCCGGACGGAATTAACCTCGGGATGAATATCGGAAAAGCCGCCGGGGCAGGGGTCGCGGGCCACATCCACCTGCACGCACTGCCCAGGTGGGTTGCGGACGCAAATTTCATGACGGTGGTGGGTGAAACAAGGGTCCTACCGGAGAGCCTGGACCGGACTTATGAAAGGATCAAGGCAGCGATAATGGAGTGAGAGAATGCGTGCGACCGGGCCCTTTGGGCAGCCCTGACCCGGCCCCACACCGACACTAGCTGAGCAGACCTTGCATCTCATCCTCTCCAATCACCTTCAGGCCGAGCTCTTTTGCCCTGTCCAATTTTGATCCGGCGTCGTCGCCTGCGACTACAAAATCTGTTTTCTTGCTGACGGAGCCGGACACTCTTCCCCCGGCGTTCTCGATCATTTTTTTCGCTTCGTCGCGGGTGAGACGGGATAGGGTGCCGGTAAGCACGAACGTTTTGCCAGCGAGTTTGGTGCCACGTTGTTTTTTTTCTCCAGTCAGTTTCAGGCCAAGCTCCTGCAACTGCTTGATCAGCGCCCGGTTCTTTGGCTCCTGAAAGAATTCCACAATGCTCTGCGCGATGCGTGGACCGACTTCATTCACATCCTGCAGCTCTTGTTCATTTGCGTTCATCAGCGCGTCCATCGAGCCGAAATGCTCTGCCAGGAATTGCGCCGTGCGTTCGCCGACCATGCGAATTCCCAGGCCATAGATCACGCGTTCGAACGGTAATTTCTTCGACGATTCGATCTCGTCGAGCACGTTCTGTGCCGATTTGTCCCCTACCCGTTCCAGTTTGAGCAGGTCGTCCTTAGTCAGGCGGTAAATGTCGGCGACATTCTTGACCATGCCGCGATCGGTGAGCTGGGTCACAAGCGCGTCGCCGAGACCATCAATGTTCATCACGCCACGCGAGGCGAAATGTAGAATCGTTTCCCGCAGCTTGGCCGGGCAATTGGCATTGACGCAGCGGTGGTCGGCTTCTCCCTCGGTCCGGACGACATGGCCTCCGCACACCGGACACCTTTCCGGCATATGAAAGAGCTTATGTCCACGAGGATGGTCTTTATCTTCGACAACCCGGACAACCTTTGGAATTACGTCTCCGCCCCGCTCGACTTCCACCCAGTCTCCGATTTTCACGCCGAGACGCTCAATTTCGTCCATGTTGTGGAGAGTGGCTCGGCTGACCGTTGTACCGCCAATGGGAACGGGCTTCAAATCGGCGACGGGCGTGAGTTTACCCGTGCGTCCCACTTGCACCAGAATGTCTTCGACCTTGGTGATACCAGCGCGGGCGGCGTACTTGTAAGCGATAGCCCAACGCGGGGCTTTGCCGGTAAAGCCCATTTCGCGTTGTAGGGCAGTACGGTCCACCTTGATCACGATGCCGTCAATTTCGTACGGAAGGGCCTCTCGCTTGGTTTCCTCTTGTTGGATGAATGTCCAGATCTGATCAAAGCTATTGGCCAGCCTGCGAGTGGGGTTTACTTTGAACCCCGCGGTCGACAGCGCATTCAAAGTTTCCCAGTGGCGGTCAAGGAGTGTCCGCCCATTTTGAAGCAGAGCGTAGCCGAAATAGTCGAGTCGCCGCTGGGCGGTGATGCTGGGCTCAAGTTGCCGCACGGTTCCAGCAGTCGCATTGCGTGGATTAGCAAAAACAGACAGGCCTTTTTCTTCGCGTTCCTGGTTCATTCGCTTGAATGCCGAAAGCGGCATCAGCATTTCGCCCCGGACTTCAAAATCCGACGGAATTCCGGCCTTCTTCAATTTATCCACAGAAACGGAAAGAGGAATTGAGCGCACCGTGCGTACGTTCAGAGTTACATCTTCGCCAGTGGTTCCATCGCCGCGCGTGATACCGCGAACCAGTTTGCCGCCTTCATAACGGAGCGCCAGAGACATGCCGTCGAGTTTCAGTTCGCAAACGTAATCAATTTCTTCGCGTCCGCTGAGTTCGTGCATCCGCCGTTCCCAATTGCGCAGCTCGTCCTCGCTATAAGTATTGTCCAGCGAAAGCATCGGCGAGGAATGGGGCGCTTTCACAAAGCCCTCGCGCGGCTTGCCGCCAACACGTTGAGTGGGAGAGTCGGGAGTGGCCAGTTCGGGATTCTCCGCTTCCAACTTTTTCAGCTCGATCATGAGTTGATCGAACGCGGCGTCTGAAATTTCGGGGTCGTCGAGAACGTAGTACCGATACTCGTGATGGCGGATCTTGTCGCGGAGCGCCTCGATCTTTTTTTCGGGGGTCTTAGTCGCGCTGGCCATAACTTTAGAGATTATATTCGTGGAGAGAGGCATTACTAATCAGGCAAGACCTTCGTCGGAACAGCTGCCTTCGGCTGTCCCCATACAACTTCGACCGAATATGCCAATTATCGAGACTGAGCGGTTGTGGCTCCGCGAACTTGTTCCCGAGGATGCGGACGCGCTAGCCGCAGTGATTTCCGATCCCGAAACCATGCGCTTCTATCCCGAGCCGAGGGACCGGGCCGGGGTCGAATCGTGGGTCGAGCGTAACCGTATACGTTATCAGGAGGACGGCCATGGCCTTTGGGCCATGGTCTTGAGGTCAAACGGCGAAGTTATCGGTGACTGTGGGCTGACACGTCAAAAGGTGGATGGAATCGATGAGATCGAAATTGGTTATCACGTGCGACGCGACCTATGGGGTCGAGGTTATGCCCCGGAGGCGGCGCGGGCTTGCCAGGCGCATGGGTTCGAAACGTTGAAGGCCAACCGGTTGATTTCGCTCATTCGCCCGCAAAATCTGCCCTCGCGCCGGGTGGCGGAAAAAACCGGATTGACTCTGTGGAAGGAAGTGGTGTGGAGAGATTTACCGCACTGCGTGTACGTAATCCACCGACCATGACCGGGTGTGGCGCGGGTGCCCTCCGCGCCTTTGACTGGGAGTTGTTTTAGATTTTGATTTGTCTTTGACTTCTGGTCTTTTCGCGGGCAAGGGCGCCCGCACCAGGCTACACCAGATCTGCTAACTTCAAGGTTGCGCTGCCTTTCCAGGAAGCTTGAAATTGCTTCTGCACGAAGCCGGCATCGTAGTCACGCTGCTGGGCCTTTAGAGCCTCCCCCAGTCCAAACAGCGAACGCGGATTGCGTGGATGCCGATCGAGGTCTTCGCGGAAGATCTTTTCCGCGCCGGCTGCATCGCCGTTAAGCAAAAGTACTCCGCCCAGCGACTCGCGCACCGGGAAAAACCAATCCTCGGGTTCGTTATATTTCAGAGAATCCTGCACCTTCACCGCTTCTTCCAACTGCGCAACGGCGGTTGCGTTATCTCTTTTGGCAAGAGCAATTTTTGCGGCCAGCACATCGGTGGCAATCGTCAAAATGTCTTTCGTCTTATTGTCCACGGGAGGCGCAAAGACGGCGTCATCAGGCGTGTTCCTCTCCGCTTCTGCCAATACCTGATAGTCAGACTGGGCTTCATCGGGTTTCCCTTTTGCGGCCAGAGCCATGCCTTGGGCAAAGCGCCAAAATACGCTCTCGACCTGCATGTCCGCACTCGGCTTTGGCATGCTCAAGATTTCGTCCCACTTGCGGAAGCGGATGTTCACAGCGATGGGGATAGTCAAAAAGCCCTCGAGTGGAGGCATTTGTTTCACGTGGCGTTTTGCGTGCGCGGCCAGCATCGCGGCACCCTGCATGGCCTCGGCATAATTGCCATTCATCGCAGAGCACATGGCAATGAAATGAAGGTTGTGGCTGTAATACATCATTGGGTAGAGGCCTTGTAGGCCGCTGGCTTTGATGTACGCCTGGTCAGCAATCGCCGCGGCCTGGTTTGTCTTGACAGCCGCCGCATAATCGCCGGTGCGAATGTACACGTGCGCCGGCATATGTACCAGGTGTCCGGCTGCGGGCGCCATGGCGGCAAGGCGATTCGCGCCAGCCAAGGCGCGTTCCGGCGAATTCGAAGCTTCGACCGCGTGAATGTAGTAGTGGATTGCGCCCATATGATTGGGATCGCGTTTAATCACGGATTCCAATGTCGCCACGATTTCGTCGGTACCATCTTCCGCAGTCCCGTCCCTACGCCATAAACCCCACGGATGGAGGTTCATCCCGGATTCTGCGAACAGGGTGGCGGCATCCAGATCATCGGGAAATTTCCTCGCTACTTCACGCATGGCATCGTGATAAGCCTCGGCTGCCTGCCTTCGATCAGCTTTAGAATCTGCGGGGAAACGCAGAATCATTGCCCGGATATAGGCTTGTTCGACCGGCGAGGCATGGCCGGCGAGGTCAGCCGCCGTCTGAATGGCGGCATGCGCCTCTGCGAAACGTTCGTCGCTGGCGGGATCGTTGTAGTTTGGACCTACCGCCTCGGCGATGCCCCAGTAAGCAATGGCCAATCTAGGGTCAAGATCGGCCGCGCGGTGAAATGCGCGTGCCGCCTCCTCATGATTGAAAGCATAAATCAGGCGCAGTCCCTGATCGAAGAATTGCTGTGCCTGCGGTTTTTTGGTTGATACGGGGTGATGCAGGTCGCCCAGTCCCGGCATTAGAGTGGCAGGTTTCACTCGAGCGTGAACCGCATGCTCTTGCCCCCCGACAAAGGTACACAGCGAAAGGGCTAGCAGAACGGAGAAACAGAATTTCATGGAGATTATCCCCCAAGGATTCTTTAGAGATGACTGCGGAGGTCCGAGCAGCGACCAGCTTAGTGAAAATGCGGTTAATACGCAACGCATTTGCCAGGCGCCCACTTCGCTTCCGGTACAATCCAGGCTGATTCTTGAATCTGGTTTGTGACTCCAATTTCGGTTATACGATTGTTTTGCTGATCGCTTAAGTGCTCAATGCGCAAGGCCGTTCTTCTCTATAACCCATTGTCAGGACGGCGCCATATGCGCCGGATTGCGGACGTGAAGGCGGCTTTGGCGGTCCTGCGCAAGGCTGGCGTGGAGGCAACCTTAGAACCCACGCGCGGCCAGTCGGAAACCCCCGAACAGGCGCGCCAGGCAATCGCCGACGGTTGTGACACGATCTTGGCCTGCGGTGGGGATGGTACTGTCCACGACGCGCTACAGGGCATGATGGGCAGCAACGTGGCGCTAGGCGTCATTCCACTGGGGACGGCGAATGCCTTGGCTCACGACCTCGATTTGCCGCTATCCGCCGCGGCTGCTGCCCAAGCCAACCTGACGGCTACGCCGAGGCGTACAGCCGCAGGCTGCGTTGAATATTTGGATTTTGACGGTAATCGTGGTTCCCGGTTCTTCATCGTCGCGGCTGGAATTGGTGCCGACGCCCATCTCTTCTACAAATTGAACCCAATGACAAAGGGCCAGCTGGGAATGGCAGCTTACTATGCGATGGCCACGCGTTTATGGTTGACCCATCCGATGGAGAACTTCGTGGTCGAAATCGAGTCCGGGACGAAAGCGGAGGTGTCCCAGTTGCTGGCGGTGCGTATCCGGAACTTTGGCGGTGTACTAAAGGAGCTTGCTCCGGGAGCCGCGCTCGAACGGGACGATTTGCGGCTGGTCCTGTTCCGAACTCGCAGCCGATGGGCATATTTGCGCTATGTTATTCGAGGTTTATCCGGCGCGGTCTGGCAGGTTAGCGGGATCGACCTCATTCATGCAGTGAAATTAGCCTGCTGCATACGACCTGGCTCGCATTCGGCCGAGCGCATTTTCGTCGAAGCCGACGGAGAACTTCTGGGAACGCTTCCTGCGGAAATCAGAATTGTGCCGGACGCA